>JGI24695J34938_10001406_pt1 | contig 20562 bp, 21 predicted proteins | sample TergutCo191P3_FD_34938 | JGI IMG/M metagenome (IMG submission 34938)
TATAAGTCAATTCATCATTCACAGAATTCCGGCAATTCTGAAAATTCTGTGAATTCCGGTTCAGACAGTTGTTTGCCATAATACAGACCTCCTATTTTTGTTCATAATACTTAGACGCATTTTAAAAGATTTTTTTTCAAAAAAATGCATAAAAAAATGAAAATACAGTCTTTCACTGCTCAAAAAGGCAGTAAAATCTGAAAAAAATCCTAAAATTCCGGTAATTCTGAAAATTCTGTGAATTCCGGTTCAGACAGTTGGCCGGTTTTTCGCAATATATTCTAAACGCTCAATGATGTTCAAATGCTGCGTACATGCGCTCTCGCAGTTTCCACATTGCGTACATGTATCGGCTATGTCCGGGGATAAGCTCCAATGCCACTTGAGCTGATTGTAAATATCCTGCTTGGTCTCACCCAAAACTATGCGATTGTAAGCATCCATAAATTTCGGAATCTGAATGCCCTGAGGACAATCATCGCAATACGAACAGCCCGTGCAAACACCCTCAAAACATTTAGACGCATTCGCCTTCACCGCAACCAACTCCTCGTCCGTTCTCGGATTGTATGTATCCATCGCATTTAATGCCAAATCTATCTCACCCTTATTAGCAAAACCTACCAACGCAACCGATAACGGCTTGTGATCCCACAAAAACTGAAGCGCAGCCTTAACCGCATTCTCCTTATTGCACTCCTCCCCCGCCTTCAGCAAAAACTTGCAAAGCTCAGGATTGTTGGGAATCAAGCTACCACCCAAAGGGTTCATTATCACTGCGCCCAGATTATTCTGCTCTACAACATCAAAGGCTTTTTCACGGGTTTTAAAATTATATGCGGAATAACCGAATAACACCCCCTCAAATACAGGCTCGGTAAATAACTCGGCAATGTTGTTTTGAATCAAATGCGTAGAAACACAAATATGATTTATCAACTTTTCTTCCTTCAATTTTTGAAAAGTCTTTATAACGCCCTTGCTTTTGCGCTCCTTCCAGCTTTCCAAGCTTGTAACGCACCAAATATGGTAAAAATCTATAGCCGGCACATCAAGCCTCCTCAACGACTCCTCAAGCTCCCTGCGAATCTCCGATTCGTCCGATTGAAAGGTTTTGGTGGCTAAATAATACGGAAGCTTCTGCCGGCGCAACTCAGCCAGGCCCTTGCCAAACACCGTCTCGCTCCTGGTCTCAAAATAGCCTGGAGCCGTATCAAAATAATTCACGCCGCCCTTCGCAGCATGAACCATCATCTCAACGCACTTGTCATGGTTGTCTATTTCTGAGAATCGCATGCCCCCAAAGCCGAGAAGCGACACTTTTTTGCCCGTTTTGCCATAGTCTCTGTATTGCATGGGGCAAATTTAGAAAAAACCCTTGACAAAACGGAGTAAATTTGCTAAATTTATGGAGATTTCGGAGAATATTATGAGCAGAATATGCGAAGTTACAGGAAAAAAAGGCATGATTGGAAACCGAGTTTCGCACTCCAATCGCAAAAAAAGGGTTAAGCTACAGCCTAACCTGCGCACAAAAAATTTCTTTATTCCAGAAGAAAATCGCTGGGTTAGCCTTCGTGTTAGCACTCAGGGACTGAGAACAATCGATAAAAAGGGAATTCGTGCCGTTGCTGCAGAGCTGGGCATCTAATCTATTCAGCAAAGGAACCCTCGGTTTTTCGGATTTTTTTTATCCGCAAACGGTTCAGCATTTTATTTTAGCTGTTTTTCCGCATTCTTTTTACAGATTTTTATTCGTTTTGGCAATTTTCCTCTGCTCACTGGGCTTTTTTTTGTTCACTTTAAGCACAAAAAAGAAAATGAGCAGTAAAATCAGCGAATTATCATTTTTTTTGCGTATGGATCCGAAAAAAATCCTAAAACAAGCCCGAATTGCCGCTTTGCCAAGGCAAGCTCTTTACTGGAGCCTTATCTCCCCCGTTATTTTTATCCTTTTGCTGCTTTTTGAGGCTAAATTTGAAGTTCAAGGGCTTGGAAATACCATGAAAATAGCTCTGGAACTCAGTGATATGCCGCTATTTTACGGAAGTTTCGCTAGCGCCATTGTATTTGTTTTTATTATAAATATATTCTTTTTAACGCTCAAGCAAATATTGCCGCACAGATAATATGGCTACCTCCTGGGTTGACTTTTCTTTAAACTTGAAAAAAGGCGACTTTGTGTTTTTAGCCGGTGAAACCTGCCACGACAGGCTTTTACGCGCACTTGCCGGATTTTTGCCGGAAGAAAGCAATGCCGCAGACTCCATTAGAGTTGACGGACAGCGCATAAAACTGAGTTCAATTCTGCTGCCCAAAGATGCCGCAGCATCTTTTCCACCGCACAGACCTATAGGAACTTTTGCCCTTGATCTGGTTCCCGGAGCGACAAAAAAAAGGATTGAAAACCATGCCGCCGGTTATGGCATAGACAAGCAAATTCTTCATTGCAAGCCCCCAAAAATCTCTCCTGTGAATCTTCAAAAAATTTCGCTTTGGCTGTGTTCGCTTAAACCAAGCTCGGTTATTTTCATAGAAGAGCCGGACGGCGGATTTTTTGATGAGTGCAGGCCTTTTGATTTTTTGCAGGGCTTGCTCACCGCTAAGGGTGGCATAACCGATTGCGTATTTTTTTTAGCGAATCAAAAAGAAAGCATTTTGCAAAAAGCCAAAGTCTTGCAACTTTGCAGAGCACGCATCGCTGTTTTTTGCGCAGACAGACTTGTCGAAGAAGGTGAGGCTATGAGAATTCTGGAAAATCCCGTTCATTTCTACACAAAAGAGTGGCTGAGAATGGGCACGCTCAAGCCGAAAAAACAGGGAACATTATGGCACTATTGCCAGCCGGATTGCAAAGAACAATATAACTGCGCCACAATGCAGAACCCGTCTTCCGTAATGTGGGATTGTGAACCTCAAAAGTTGCACAGAATTGTGTGCCGTGGTTTTGGCGGCACGTGATCAGCGCCAATAATGGCAATCCAATAAATATGCGAGCAATTCCTTTCCTTCCGTATTTTGAGAAAGTTCTTCTACCATAGGCAAATAGCGACGCATTCTCTCATTCTGTTTTTGCCCCAAAAGCCTTCGCTCTCTGTCCAGCTTTGCTTCCGCTCTTTGGCGAACTCGGCTGGCTAACTCTTCTTCGTTTATGGGTTGCATCTTGATAAAGTTTATTCCAAAATCTGCGGCGGTTTTTTGAATTTCAATTTCTTCAACCGGCGTGATCAGAGAGATAGCAAGGCCGCTCCTGCCGGCTCGTGCCGTGCGACCGCTGCGATGAACATAAACCTCATGATCGCTCGGATGATCATAAACAATCACATGCGTAACATGGCTGACATCTATGCCTCGTGCCGCAACATCAGTGCATATCAAAAGCTTCAAAGCGTTCTGCCTGAACTCACCCAAAACCTTTTCTCGTTCGGACTGAGAAATATCGCCGGAAAGAGATTTTACCGGAAACCCGTAGTCACGCAAAACCTGTTCAAGATAAGCTATGTCTTTTTTCATGTTGCAAAAAATCATGCAACTTTCGGGATTTTCCCATTCCAGAATTTTTATCAGCAAAGAGTCTTTGCCCATGGCTTCTGAGGCGTAGTAACGGTGCTCCAGATTTTTCGCTATAACTTGATCATAAGAGAGCGAAAGAAAATCCGCATTCGGGCGCTGGAATTCTCTGGCAAGGCTTTTTACGGTCTGTGGAATTGTTGCGCTGAACATGGTGCAAGAAATCTGCTTTGGCAAGTGGCGACGAATGCGTTGCATATCGGGGTAAAAACCCATGCCCAGCATTTCATCTGCTTCGTCCATAATCAAATCTCGAATGCTGCCGAAATCTATGTTGCCTCTCTGAGCGTGATCCAGCAAACGACCGGGCGTTGCCACTATTATATGTACACCGGTTCTCAAAGCGCGAATTTGATTTTCAAAACCAACTCCGCCGAAAATTGCGCAAGAGCGAATGCCTAAATTTTTGGAAAGTTTTTCCGCTTCTCCATGAACCTGCAGTGCAAGCTCACGAGTAGGAACTAAAATAAGAACTTGTGGAAAAATATGTTCTTGAACAATCACCTGCAAAAGAGGCAACAAAAACGCTCCCGTTTTTCCCGAACCTGTTTTTGACTGAATCAACATATCCCTGCCTTCAAGCATATATGGGATTGTCTTTCTCTGCACAGGCATCAACTCATTCCAGCCGAGTTCCTTAACAGTTTCCTGCAAATTTAAAGGCAAATTATCAATGGAATAATCCGGCAAAGCGTTTTCAGGCTCTTTTATTTTTGAGGGCGTAGCAAAAGGAGAATCGTTATCCATTACTGCATATCCACCAAAATACTTTCATCTCTTTTTGCGCCAATGGAAATCATGCCTATTTTAACGCCGGCAAGCTCGGAGAGACGCTTTAAATATTTTTGCGCATTCTCCGGCAATTCATCCCACGAACGGCATTTGGCGGTGGAACATTCCCAGCCCGGCATGGTTTCATAAACCGGCTCGCAAAGAGCTACTTGAGCCAAGCTATTTGGAAAATGAGAAACTTCACGGCCTTCCGATTTATAGTCAACGCAAACTTTAATTTCTTTAAATGTATCCAGCACGTCAAGCTTGGTTATGGCTAAATGAGTTAAGCCATTCACCGCCGCCGCCTTGCGAACAACGGGCGCATCAAACCATCCGCAGCGCCTAGGCCTTCCGGTGGTGGCTCCATACTCTCCGCCTATTTCGCGAAGTTTTTCGCCGATTTCATTTTGAAGCTCGGTTGGGAACGGACCATTGCCAACCCTTGTGGTATAGGCTTTCACAACACCTATAACCTGCTCTATGGCTGTTGGCCCGACCCCCGACCCGCAGCTTGCATAGCCGGCTACCGTATTCGAAGAAGTGACAAACGGATAGGTTCCGTGATCCACATCTAAAATAGTTCCCTGCGCACCCTCAAATATAATTTGTTTTTTCGCTTTTAAACTTTCATGCAGATAAGGAGTTATATCACATATATAAGGTCTCAACTGCTCACCCAACGCCAGATATTCTTTTATGACCGGCTCCGAGTCTATAGGCTCGGCATTGAACATTTTTTTGAATTCCTCGTTCCTGAACGAGGCTATATCCTCTATGCGAGGTCTTAAATCCTGCTCGGACAGCAAGTCCCCGACCCTCACCCCGTGCCTGTTCACCTTGTCGCTGTAGCAGGGACCAATTCCTCGCCCTGTGGTTCCAATAGCAGCTTTTCCGGCTTTGGCTTCTTTCAATTTATCGCAAGCTATGTGCCAAGGCAGCACAACATGGGCATTTTCTGCTATTAAAATGCGATTTTCAACGGAAATACCCTTGGAAATAAGATCTTTTATCTCCAAAATCGCCTGTTTTGGGTCAAAAACAACACCGTTACCTATAATGCAAATCTTGTTTGCATGCATAATTCCGCTCGGAATCAGGTGAAAAATGAATTCCTTGTCTTCCACTTTTACTGTGTGGCCTGCGTTGGCACCACCTTGAAATCTCACTATTATATCTGCATATAATGTTAAAAAATCCACGATTTTGGCCTTTCCTTCATCGCCCCACTGCGAACCTACTACTACTCTATTTGGCATATGGCAAAAAAGATACAAAAAAATCTACCGCTTTTCATTTTTTTTTTGTATTTTTAAAAGATATGCAAAAGGATTCTTCTATGCAAAGATGCTTTTTTGGCGGTTTATTAGCCGCATCGGTGCTTGTTATTTCTCTGGCGTCCTGTGGTCTATTCAGAGAGATTTCCGAACAGGCTGATTGGCGAAACAAGGAGCTCACAACCTCCTTCAGGACAAAGGGTATCGATGGATATCGCTTTGATAATGCTCAAGGCGAAGGCGCCGACTTTCAGAATACCACGGGTAAGGCCCCCGTGTTCAGAAAGGCGGAGCTCAGCGAGGCAAAGTTCCAAAACGCCATGTTGGAAGTCCCTGACTTTTCCGGCGCAAACCTTGCCAGAGCCAACTTCTCAAGCGCAGATATGCGAGGCGTCAACTTTTCCGATGCTAACCTTGAAGGCGCAAACCTTTACAGGGCAACGCTTTTGAACAGCGAAGGCACCATAGAAAAGGCTACCAACTTTTCCGGGGCTTCGCTTATGAACGCAAATCTCGCCGCAATGAAGGTGTCTGAGGGCCTCAGTTTCAAAAACACGGACTTAACCGGCGCAAAAATAATGGGCGTGGACTTGACCGCTGCTGATTTCAGCGGCGTTGTTGCGCAAAGAACCGACTTCTCCAACTCGGAGCTTGCAGGGTCAAGCTTTAAGGGAGCTCAAGTTACCGGTGCTAATTTCTCCGGGTGCAACTTAACCAATGCCAACTTTGCGGATGTGGACTTGAACAATGCGAACTTCACCAATGCCGGTTTGCTGGGCGTTAATTTTTCCGGCGCAACATTTGGCAATGCAAATTTCACATCGGCGAATTTTTCACGCACTCCGTTCAGCAACGCTAATTTGAAAAGAACAAAACTTCAAAAAGCCGAATTTACGCAATCCAACATATCAGATATGGATTTCAACGGCATGCTCTTAACCAGCGTTAAATTCGACAAAAGCAATGTGAGCGGTTCTACATTCATAGATGCCAAAATGGTAGGAACAAGTTTCTTTGATGCCGTGGTTGACAAATGCGATTTTATCAACACAGACATGAAAAATGCCGTTTTTGACGGTACCGACATGAAACGTTCTCAGTTTGTAAAAGCCGATCTTACAAAAGCAAACTTTGCGAATTCCACATTGGACAGAGTTATATTTGCCGAATCCAACATGGTAAATGCGAATTTTGAAGGCGCAAAACTTACACAAATCAGCTTTGTAGGCGCAGATATGCAGAATTCAAGGTTCAATGCAGACACAAGGATGGACAGAGTGGATTTCTCCGGCGCAAATTTATCCCGCGCAAAAATGGACAAATTTCAGGCAATCGGCGTTGTTTATGACAGAAACACAAATTTTCCGGCTGGCTTTGACCCCGCTAAAAACGGCTTTATAAATAGAGATGGAGGAGGAGGGGGAGGAAGCAAAAAGAAAAGAGCTGCCGTTAGCGATGATGATGAGTTTGATGCGCCGCCGCCACCACCTCAAACAAAGAAAAGACGAGCCGTAGAAGAAGATGAAGCTCCTGCCAGCAAAAAGCGTGTGAGATCAACGAAAAGAAACTAGTGATCTTTTTTCGTGTAATCCTTTTACTGTCGGTAATTTCTGCAGCAACGGAAATTACCGCTTTTAAATTGCGGATTATCGGCTCCAAAATTTACAGCGAAGAGTTTTTAAAAGAACAACTGGATTTGCCGGCAGAAATAGATGCTATCTCACCGGAAAGACGTGCTTTTATAATTAAACTATCTAAATCAAATTTGGAATATTTTTACCAGAACAACGGTTATTTCAGCGAACACATTTCCCTTACGGTAAGCGAGGAAAATCTTGATACGGCAAAAATAGAGGTATATACATTTAATATTTACGAAGGAGAAAAATACCGATTCGGCACTGCGACCATTGTACTTGAAGAAGACGCAAAGTCTTTTGTGGATGTTGAGAAACTCTCTATTATGAAAGGCGGAATTTACGATCCCGATATTATAAGCAATGACAGAAAGACTATTGAAGACGCCTATCTTAAACTTGGCTACCTGCACATAACCGTTGAACACCTGGAACATATAGACACCTTGGGAAAAAAGGTGAATATCTATTTTATGACGGATCCAAAGCATCAGGTTCGCATGGGATATTTCAATAGCCAAGCTTTTCGCGCCGGTTTATTACCAGGGCAAACCGAACCGGAAACAGGACTTTCGGATACCGCATGGCTAAACAAACTGTGGGAAATTAAAAGAGATTCCATTGTCGATCAGAAGTATTTCTCTTCGTTCAGAACAAAATTGCTCACAACTCAATTGTTTTCTCAAGTTAAACTTGAAGACTCCTTACAGGAGAACAGCCTTTCCGACATCTCTCTGACGGTTTATGAAAGAGTGCCCGGCGAAGCGTATTATGGCTTTTTCTTTGAGCAGATTTACGGTTTTGGAATTTCATATTCGGCTTTGCACAGAAATTTTTTCGGTTCCTTTCACGAGGCTGGAATTGGAGCTATGCTTGCGCAAAATCGCCAGGAAATATCATTGAACTATGCGCATCCATTGTTTTTTGGAACCAGCGTTTCCTGGATACCGACTGCCATAAGGCTTGAAGAAAAAATCTTTTTCAATCACGAAAAGCTACCTGCTCCAACAAAACCGGATAGCCTGGTTGAACGATGGGAAATAGTGAGCAGAGCGAATTTGTCATTTGGCCTTTCCGCTCGCAATCATATTCGCAACAGGCATACTTTCGATTTTAGATTTTTGCGCTTGCGAGGCGGGGAAGAAGAAGCAGAGGATTATTTCAAGCTAAAATACGAATGGGGGCTCACCTTCGATTTTACCGATAACAGTTATGATCCTGTTAAAGGTTGGAAATTAACACCCAATGTAGGTGCCGGCGGTGAATTGCAGCACGAATCATTGGGAAAGGTGAAAGATTCAAAATCTTCGGATTTTTGGAAGATAGGTTTGGAGCACGGATTCTTTTATACGGAAACATCTCTTTTCGGATATTATCCCATATTCAGAAAATATTTGCTAAGCGCATTTGCCTTTAGCTACGGAAATATTTTTAACAAAGCTCCGGAAGATGATGCTCAGATGTTTTATCAAGGCGGCGGCAGAACTTTGCGCGGCTACAAGTTCAGAACGGTGTTTCCGTACAAAATGGAAAATGACACAACAAAAGTCAGCGGTCGTTCTCCGGAATATTTTAGAATAAACGAAGAACTCAGAGTTATTACGCCCTGGAAACCGCTGCGAAACTGGCAATTGGTGCAGTTCATAGATTGGGTTAACATAGGCGATTCGGACGAATCTTTTAGCATTGCGCAGGAAATGTCTCTTGGCATGGGATTGCGCTATAAATGGCAGTTTTTAACATTCCGGCTTGACTATGTTCTAAAAACGCAGTTTCATGATTTCAAGCCGGATAAATTCTCATGGTCGCATATAGTCTTTGATTTATCACAGGCGATTTGAATATCTTCTCCAGTCCACAATGCCGGATACTATCGGGAATATAGTCAAGTGCGCAAGTGCTATGCTTAATATGCCTATAACAGTTACAATGCCCAAGCTCCTCAAACCGGGATGCGAAGAAAAACATACGCTCGCAAATGCTACTATCGGAATCATATAAGATATCAGCACCGTTATGCCGCTGTTTGCGTAAACGAATCTCAGCGAACCGGTCCCCTCTTCCCAGTATCTTTGCCACAAAAACAGAGAGCCGTCTATGGAAATGCCTATTAAAAAAGGCAACGCTAAAATGCTGTAAACAGTCAACGGAATGCCGAGTATGCGCAAAATCCCGAAAAACCATAAAAAGCCGAATGCAGGCGAAAGCAAAATTAAAAATATGCGATTCCTGCTGGTTTGAAAGATTAAAAGCCAAAGCAAAATAGCCATGCCTCCGAACACCGTGCAATTGCGCAACTGCGGCAAACTCAAATCGAACAATGCGGCACGGATTATAGGCTCCCCTGTGCTTTTAAGAGGCTCACCAAAAAGAGAGATTTCTTTAACACTCTTTGCAAATCTGCGGCACTCAAGCCCATCGTCAATATCAAATGCAGGGAAAATAAAACCGAATTCTCCAATGCTTCCATCCTTGCCCAAAAATTTCAACTGATAACTCTCGGGCAAATCCGTTATCCTAACAGGATTCAAATTTTGGCTTCCCATTATTTTATTCACATTTGCCAAATCACTGCCGCGAAGTTTCCCCAAAATATCCGGGGTTAAAGAGGCATGAATTTCCCTCAAAATTACCAGCTTTTTATCCTGCTCTCTTGGCAAAAGGCTTGCAAGAGTTACCCAGTTTATTTGCGGATAATTATCCACAGCCGTTTCTGCATATTTTGCGCTTGAAAAAAATGCTATAACAGGTTCTGCGCTGTACTCGCCTATCTCTTTCAGAATTTTATACACCGGCTCGGAAGGCTTTGGAAACTCCGTTTTGGAAAAACGATATTCCATTTCCGGCGAAACCCCGTAAACTACAATCGCCGCAGTAGCCAGAAAAATCATAAATAGATATCTTTTGTTTATGAGCAATGGCTTGGGAGAAAATTCCGAAAACTTGTAAGTTATTTTTACAAAGAGATGAAATTTATGTTTTTTTTGCAAAACAATAAGCAGCGCAGGAAGTACAACACTTATAGTTATCCAGTTAAACAAAATTCCAAGACCACCCGCTATTCCAAGCTCTCTTAGCCCCTGCAACGGAGTGGTGAGCAGACAAAAAAACATTGAAGAACTTATAAATGCGCTAACGGCAAACGGTTGCCCAATGCCGAGCAAAGTACTTTCCAGCGCAAGCTTTACGCTCAAGCCTTTTTGCATTTCCTCAGTGTATCTCGCAAGCAGATGCACCGCATTTCGCCCTCCCATAGCCGGTATTATCAACCCCAGCATTATAGTGAGTATGTTTATTCTGCCGAACAGCAACGCTGTTGCCGCAAAAGTCCACAGAACCGCCATGCCCAAACAGAGCGCAGTGACAAGAGATATAGCCGGTATTCTGAAACAGGAAGCTACGAATATCACAAACAGTATTACCGAAGAAACCATTGCCAAAGTTCTCACCTCGGTTAATACAGTTCTGCTGTTCGCCACAAAATCATAAATTGCGCCGCCGTAAAGCACTTCCATGTTTTCCTGTTTTTTCAAAGAATCCGCTTTTGCTCTTACCAGATTATGCAACTCTCTCATGTCCGGCAGGCTGGAATTGTCTTTAGCAGGGTAAATTTCAAGTGCCTGTATTGTTCCGTCTGCGTTGCCTTTAAAACTTTTAAGTTTTGGCTGATATTTCTGTTCAATGTCTTCCAGAGAAAAAATACCATCCGAATCGGAGATATCCTTTACCAGCTCCACTATAAACGGATTCAGTTTTTCCTTTTGTTTTTCCGCAAGTTTTTTAATTCTGTTGTTGATGGTTTCCAAATCCGAAAGGTTTATATACAACAGTTTATGCTCATTGTAAAAATCAGATTCCGTGCGGTATTCAACTAAATTGACAAGCGAGCTTTGCTTAAGAGTTTTTGAGAGCCTTGCCATGAAGTCAGCATTAGCGGCACTATCGGGTGATTTTGAAAGAACAATCAAGGACTGCCAGCCACCGAATTTTTTATGTACGCTGTCCTGTGCTATTATCGCAAGATGATCTGCCGGAAGCAGGTTTGCAAGCCTCAGCTCCCAGCGCAAATTTGAAACAGGATATATGCTTAACGCAGACAGCACCAAAGCGAAGATTATTATCATTCCGGGCGCATTCTGCAAAAACAGCAAAAATCTAGTTAACAATGAAAACATTTGTAAATTCTTAATCTAGTAAATGAAAAAGGTCGCTACATTGCTTTTTCTTTTGGCTTTTTGCGCAAGTGCGCAAGAGGTTAAGGATTCATCAATCGTTAATATAGAGCAGAAAAGCCTTGCGTTAACCATTGTGTCTTGGCCTTTTGTTTATATTATCCAACCGACTGTTGAATTTTTGATATACCCGGTTATACCGCCGCTTATCTACATATCAAGGGAAAATTTGATCGAAAAAGGCTATAACCTCATCACTTTCGGAGAAAACAAGCAAATAATGTTTTACCCGACAATAAATGCCAAAATAGGCAGCCAGGCAAACATAGGCTTTGCATACTGGCATTCTAATCTCTTACTCGACAAAGACAATATCTTTGTTTCTCCACATCTATATGTTAACTCGGATTGGGATGTTACATTACGCTACAAAAAAAAAGAAGTTTTAGGCAAGTCTATTTATTGGGGATTGAATGCAAGCTACAGAGAAGATGGAGACAATTCATTTAGAAACACAAAAGAAGGAAAAATCTATTCTTATGCGGACAGCTCCGTGTTTTCAAATTCTTTTATCGGATTTAATCTGATAAAAAACTGGGATTTGGAATTTGGCACTGCCTTTAATTTTCACAGATTTGACCTGCCGAACCTCAACGATTCCGTTTTTACAGGAGATGATGTTTCCGTCAGAGGCTTTTATCAAAACTACCAAGCTTTTCCGTTAACGCTTTCATTGCAGCACAACAGCCTGGATGCACCTTATGCCGCAACCAAAGGACGCATATTTTCCTTAGGCTACACTTATATACCGGTAAGCCGCTACAACGGAACAATAGATCATAATTACCATGTTATTGAAAGCCGATTGGTGAATTATACATTGCTGGGCAACAGAAGCTATACCATGACTGTAGCGGAGAGCAATACCAACAGAGAGAAACTCAGAAATATCACATTTACGGAAGCTATTGAAATATTAAACCCTATAAATATAAAAGAGGAAGTTTTAGACAGACGTGTATTTATAACTCAGCTTAGAATGCGTTATATGCTGGAAGAAAATGACGGCAAGGCTCCGTTCACAGCCATGAGTAGGCTCGGCGGAAATTTTCCTCTTAGAGCTTATGCCGACGGATATTTTACCGCACCTTTAGTCGCAGGCATTTCCACCGAATATCGCTGGCCTATTGACCGTTTTGCAGACGCGGTTATTTTTAACGAGTACGGCATATACGGAGATGGTTTCAGCGATTTATCCACATCTAACATAAGAAATTCTTATGGTTTTGGATTTAGAATTCGCACACCAAAGCTATTCATCACACGTGTTACCTTAGCCTTCCACGGCTTACAGGGAGTAGCTTTCATTTTAACTACCAAGCCCGAGTTCAATTAAGGTTTTTCTATATTACCAATCAATGTTTCGTATTTTATTTGCATTGCTGCTTTGCTTTTCTTCGCTGTTTGCAGCGAACAACGTTAAAAGCGAGCCTATATTGTTGGAGTCCATAGTTGCCGTTGTGGACGGCAAGGTTATTTTGCGCTCCGATCTGATGACACAGCTTTATCAGTACCAAGCCACTCCGGGGTTTTTAAAGTTGTCTGAGCTTGAGCAAATGACTAGGGTACTGGATAAAATTATAGAAGAGAAGGTTTTGCTCTCAAGGGTTTCAAGAGATTCCATAACGGTGGACGATGTTGAGCTTTCTCAAAGAGTTGATTCGCATGTTAGGGGCTTAGCCGCCAGGCAAGGCGCTACAGTAGCTGCACTGGAAAGAGCCATCAAAGAGCAACTGGGAATCAACATGTCGCAGTACAGAGAAAAGTTGATGGAGAGATTCAAAGACGAGATGCTGCTCTCTCGCATTCGGCAAAAACACGTTGGTTTAATTAACCCGACAAGAAAAGAAGTTGAAGAATTTTACGCAGTTTACAAAGACAGCATACCCCCACAATATGATTGCATTTTATTCAGCACCATAAGCACATCCATAGAGCCGAGCAAACAAATATCGGACTCGGTTAAGAAGGTTGCTCTTGCGATTATAGATTCTTTAGATAGAGGCGTGCACTGGGCAGTGCTTGCAAAAAATAATTCGCAGGATATTTCAAGCGACACATCCGCATATTTGCGCAGAGGCACCGAAGAAGCCGATTACGAAAAAGCTGCAATAAAGCTAAGAATCGGCGAATGGACAGACCAACCTGTTCTCACAAAGGAAGGCTGGAACATAATAAGGCTGCTCGGAAAAAAAGAAGACGGAATAAAAACCGCACGTATTCTCCTCAAAGTGAATCCTTCTCAAGCGGATTCACTTAACGCTTTGCGCAAACTTGATTCCTTGAAAACCGAAATTGAAAGCGGAAAAATAAGTTTTTCAAAAGCAGCAGAGCAGTTCAGCAAAGACCGCGAAACTTCTTACAGAGGTGGTAGTTTTGGCTGGCAAGAGAGAAAGCATATTGAGCCCAGCCATAGCAGAATTATATCTTCACTGATACTCGGCGAAATTTCACAGCCGGAAATCATTGATGGTTCCTACAGAATTTTCCGTCTTGACAACGAAGCTCAGGCAAGGGAATACAATTTGGAAGAGGACTACCCTATTCTGGAAAACATAACATCTTCATATATGTCAAACAAAAAACTGCAATCCCTGATAGACCAGTGGCGGCATGAGGTTTATATTGAAATTAGGCTGTAGGTTTCTTTACCACGCCAAACACCAGGAATTTACGTAGCAGAAAATTCCCGATAAAACCTAAAACCGATGCGATGAATTTTGCCCCGCTCCAGTGCACCGCAAAAAACGGAACCATCGTTATCAGTAAATGCGTTGTACCAAAATCAATAGCACCCATTATCAAAACTGAAAATACATACCAGAATATTTCTCCGGGCGTGTTCCAACGTGCCTTATGCCGAAAAAGTATTGATATGCATAAAAGATAATTGCAAAGCGCAGCCACCGCAAACGACACCACAATTGCCGGCTTCAACTCCATGCCGGACTGCGTAGCACCTACAAAGAAAATAAAATTCACGCCAAGCGAAATTGCGCCTATAAACAGATAAATTATCAACTGCATGGGAAGCGGCGCAATATGAGCTCCGTAATGAAAAAGACAGTACAAAGCACGAACTCCATCCTTCCAGCCGATTTTCTTGCCTTCCTCATAAGTCCTGGGATTATACGATATCGCACACTCATACACTCTGCAGCCCATCTCCGCAATTCTTGCCGTTATCTCCGGTTCAAAACCAAAACGCTCTTCCTTTAACTTGGGGGCTATTTTCTGAATCACATCACGGCGGAATAATTTATAGCAGGTTTCCATATCGGTTATGTCTAAATTTGTGAATAGATTTGCCACAAAAGTCAAAGATTTGTTCATCCATGTATGCCAAAAATAAAGCACACGGCGAGTATCAGGGAGCAAATAGCGAGAACCGTAAACAACATCAGCCTTGTTTTCCAAAAGCGGCTTTAACAACTCCAAATATTCCAGCGGATTGTATTCATCATCAGCATCTTGAATTCCCACAAAATCACCAGTTGCAGCGATAAGCCCCGTTCTTAGAGCAGCGCCTTTACCGCGATTTCTCTCATGCGTGAAAATTTTTATTTCGGGATATTTTGCGGAAATGCCGGATAATTTTTCTGCGGATTTATCTGTTGAACAATCATTTACAATAACAATTTCCAAATTGAAGTTTTGGTTTTTAGTTATTCCACGTACTTTCTCAACACAATTTTCTATTGTGTTCTCCTCGTTATAGCACGGAATTATAAGAGAAAGAGTGAACGACATCGGTTATAAATATAGAAAAGTCAAAAGCTTGCAATTCGCAAAAACCTGCATTCCTTTCGCACAGCATCGCGGGCCCTTGCCGCTTGTTCCAAAGACGCAAACAGAGAAAAAACACTCGCTCCGCTACCGGAGAGCAAAGACTTACCGCCGCAAGCATTTAATTTCTGTTTAAGCGAAACTATAAGAGGATATTTTTCAAGCACGGATTCTTCAAAATGATTATATAAATCATAAGAGCCATCTAACGGATCGGTTAAAACGCTGTTCTTAAAATTCTGCCAACGTTCTTCACCCGCAGGGACAATGCTTCCGTACGCATCTGCCGTAGGAACAGCACACTCGGGAGTTGCCACAACTATTGCGCAGCATTCTTTATTTATCGGATTCTTATGAGTTAAAACATCGCCTATGCCTTCTGCCAAAGCCGCTCCGCCTTGAACCAGAAATGCTACATCTGCGCCCAAAGTCGCACCAACATTTTCCAATTCTTCCACACCGGCGTTCAATTTCCACAATCTATTCAACAACCTTAATGCGGCAGCAGCATCCGAGCTTCCGCCTCCCAAGCCTGCACCCAAAGGCAAATTCTTTTCCAGATAAAAATTGACCCCACCGGAAACTCCGTATATTTCTTTCAGTTTTACGGCAGCCTTATAAATCAGATCTTTTTCGGGTGGATAGTCCTGTGGCTTATTGTAAGAAATTGAGATTTCACCACGTTTGTTAGATTCGCAAAAAAGAACATCGCTGCAAGAAATAGTGTGGAACATTGTGCCGATATTGTGATAACCATCTTCTCTTTTTTTTATCACAGACAAAAAGAGATTCACTTTTGCAGGAGCCGGTTCGCTTAACATTTATTTTACTCTTTTTATCCTCAAAGCTCTCATTTGCCCTTCTTCTGTCGGTGATAATTTGCTTTTAGAGTAAGACAACATTCTGCGCCTCTCTTCCCTTTTTTCGTAAATTTTATCAAATCTGAGTTTTGCCACGAACAATATCACACAAAAGGCTATTACAACCGCTAACAATATATGATATAAATCTTCTCCCATCAATTCTCCGTTAAGCTCTTGCCGCTCTTGCTTATTTGGTCATTCACTATTTGCTCGCGATTTATTATGCCAAAACCAAAACCAACAACAAAATACAACAAAATCAAAAACATCAGATATTCTGGAATTTGCATTGCAAAACCAGCCACATAAGCAATCACTATATTTACCACTTGAAATACATTTATGAATTTGCTTTTGCGTTTTTTGAGCTTCGGAAGAAACAGAGGGCTAACCATAAGAATTCCGGTAACAATCATGATAACAAGAGGGAAGTAAAGCAGGTCAGGGTGGTTATTAAAAAAATTGTATTTGCAGAGCAATATCATAAGTATCGCATTGACAACGCCGGCAAATGTTGATGGCATTCCGGAGAAGTAGTCCGGATAAGAATCGCTGTCCATAGCATTGTATTTTGCAAGCCTCATGGCTGCGCATAGCACATAGACTGCGGCTCCTGCGAATATGGCAATCTGGTTAGCTTCGTACCAGCTCGCAGCCATATTTTTATAAGCGAACAGAATCATAAAGGCCGGCGCAATGCCAAAAGCGATTAAATCTGCAAGGCTATCGAACTGCGCTCCGAATTCTGAGCTTGCGTTAAAGGCTCTTGCGGCAAATCCATCTAATTTATCCAGCAGCGTGCAAAAAATTATGAATTGTGCTCCATAAAAAATAGCATTCTCAGCGGAAAATAATCCTGCCGACCAGCATATAGAAGCTACACCGAGCAAAAAACTTATGCTGGTAAAAGCATTTGGCACTATAAATTTTGCTTTGTCCATAGAAGGAATTTAGAAAATCTGATTGTAACGTTTTAAATAAGTATTAGCCAAAAGCAGCGGAAAAGCTACGAGCAGGCCGGCTTGTGTTGTTAGCAGGGCTTCGGATATGCCGTCTGCGAGCAGTACCGGGTTGCCAAAGCCAAAGTTTTTTATGGTTTCAAAAGTGTGAACCATGCCCATGACTGTACCTAAGAGGCCGAGCAACGGGGCTATAGTCGCCAGAGTTGCTATGTTTTTGTGATGCTCTTTTTTCCCGGTCAAAACCAAAACCCAAGCCAGCCAGCCAACCGCAAAAATAATGGGCATAACCACCCCACCTTTGCGGAGCAAGTCAAAAACCTGTTCATAAATGTGTATTAGGTTCACAGAGGTAATTTACTAATTTATAATTATGAAAACATCTCTTCTCATTCTTTTCGTGCTTTGCACTCTGGCTTTTGCTCAAAAGCATAAAACTTTTGACACAGATGATCAGTCCTGGTTTTTACAGGATCTGGGAAACTACACTTGGGACAATGCGATGACTGCTTGCCCAAGCGGGTGGCGGTTGCCTGCCAACGATGACTGGAAAAAACTAAACGACTTTTTGGCAACAGACACAAAAATCCAAGCCGAGTTTAGAAAAAACGCAAAAATCAAGGATAGAGATGTCAAAGCCAGCAGCGGCTATTGGTGGAGTGCCACAGAAGCCGAGGACTCTAAGTTAGCCAGTTTTCAATTTCTTTACAATAGCTACAGCGATTTCTACGAGGGTGAAGCTCCCAAAAGCGACAAGCTTGCAGTCCGGTGTGTGAAGTGAAATAATGACCTTGCTCACCGATCAATCTTTTGAAGCCTTTTTAAGCGCAGTCTTTGAAGCATTCAGGCTAAAGCTTCCTGTGAGCAGAATAGTTGCGGAAAATATTTACATTCCGCAAATGTTTGAAGACACACACAACATCGCTACAAACTACGAAAACGCAGAGCGTGTATATAAAGGCATACAAAAAAACGCAGGCAACAACATCGCCTTTATGGTGCAAGCCGCATATCTCTCCGAACTTCCGGCGATGGAAGTCTCGCTGTGGGAATATGTAAAGGGAGTTTTCTCAAATCCGGAAAATGCACAAAATACGCTTGATCCTCACACTCACACAGTTTTTCAAACCGCAAACAAAGTAAAAGCGGAGTCGCACAACATAAAAGGCTTTGTTCGCTTTCAAAAAGCGGAAAACGATTTAATGATAGCGATAATTGAACCAACCTATAACGTTGTAAATCTATTAGCAGATCACTTTGTAAACAGATTTCCTAATATGCAATGGATGATTATAGACGCAAAAAGAGGAACAGGCATTCACTACGATAACAAAGATGTTTACGAAATCAACGCCACCGCTGAGGAAATTCCACAAATAAACGATGAATTTACCGCTTTGTGGAAAAGTTATTACAAGTCTGCAACAATAAAGGAGAGGAAGAACCCTAAATTGCAGAGACGTTGTTTACCGGTGAAGTATTGGAAACGGCTAACGGAAATTATTTAGCCGCTCCCTCAATCTTGCTCTGTGCACCGGCATCTATTTTGCTCGGGTTATCTAAAACCACGAGCTCTATGTGCTTAGTTGGAATGAACATGAATTTACCATACTTCATTATGTAGATAAATTTCTGCTCGGATTTCAACTTTTCACATAAACGGAAATATTCCTCTTTGGCTTTTGTAACATCTGCCCTAAAATAAAACTTGACCTTCTCACCAGAAATTAAATTTATGGTGATAGTATAATTATCAAGGCCATTATCTTCAAAAGCTGATGGCATATCCTAACCTATTGTGAGCAGAACCTGGCTTTCGGAAACGGCATCGCCTTCCTTAACGCTTATGGCCTGAATGGTGCCGGCACAAGGAGCGACTATTGGAGTTTCCATTTTCATGGCTTCCAAAATCACAACCACGTCGTTTGCGGCAACAGTAGCGCCAACAGCCACCTTTATTTTCATAACCTGGCCTGGCATGGGGCTGAGAACCGGAGTGCCGGAACCGCTGGGAGCTGCCGGAGCTGGTGCGGGAGCAGCAGCAACGCGTGGAGGGGGTGCGGCAACTGGTGCAGATGCCACGGGAGCAGCAACCGGAGCCGGTGCTGCGCTTTCACCAAGAACTTCAACGCCAACATCGTAAGTTCTGCCTTCTAGAGTGATGCGAATTGTTTTCATAACGATTCCTTTTGGTTAAACCTTGTTTGTGTGGAGCCCAACTCTGCCTTGAACAGCCCAAGTCCAGTCCATCGTGTTAAGTGGTTTGAATTTTACAACATTAACCGGCCCGCCACAGGCATGAGTTATTGCTGCGGTGATTATAGCAACAAACTTTTCATCGCTTAAACCGGGATGTATTGTTTGCGCTACAGGTGCCCCTGACTGGCCCCCGCGATGTTGAGCCGCAGTTGCCGGCACACCGCCCTTCTTGAGAAGGTTTTCAATGCTTCCGAGGAAAAGCATTATCCTGAAAGAAACTGCCACAATGCAGACTATCAGCACAAAAACTAGGCCCTCGGGCGAAAATAACAAGAAATTTGTCATAGTGGTATCAATCCATGTTTTTTGGGTGGGCGTGTAGAGCGTTTGGTCAACGAGAAGCGCAAAGCCAAAGCTATGTGGTATCTTGTTTCAGACGGCTCTATCACATCGGTTATCATATTCGTTTCTGCCGCTTGCCACGGGCTTGCGAATTTATCACGGTACTTTTCAATGAGTTCCTTTTTTTTCGCTTTTGCAGCGGCATCGCCGCCTTCCGCTTTTGCAGCATCTATTTCTCTTTTATATACAACGGGTATTGCGCCTTCTGCACCCATAACCGCAATTTCTGCGCAGGGCCAGGCATAAACAAAATCTGCGCCCATGTCTTTTGAGCACATCGCAAGGTATGCGCCGCCATAAGCTTTGCGCATTATAAGAGTGATTTTTGGAACAGTTGCCGCAGCATAAGCAAAGAGCATTTTTGCGCCGTGCCTTATTATGCCGCCTCTTTCTTGAGCGAGCCCGGGCATAAAGCCGGGAACATCTACCAAGTTCACAACCGGAATGTTGAACGCATTGCAAAAACGGATAAATCTTGCGCCCTTATCGGAGCTGTCTATATCCAAACAACCTGTTTTAACAGCGGGCTGGTTCGCAATTATTCCGGCAACCATGCCTTCTATGCGAGCGAAGCCCACTATCATATTCTTTGCAAAATCTTTCTGAACTTCCAGCCATTGGCCTTTGTCCGTGATAGCATCTATAACCTTGTGCACGTCAAAAGCTGCTTTGTTGCTTTCGGGAATAAGGTCGTTAAGGCTTTCATCTCTTGCATCTGCTATTGTTTCCGGCAATGCATGCGGCGGATTCAGCATATTGTTGAGCGGCAAAAAGCTGAGCAACTTTTTTGTGATTGCAATAGCTTCCTTATCGTCTTCCGCAACAAAGTGAATGTTTCCGCTTATGCTTGCGTGCGCATCTGCCGT
>JGI24695J34938_10001407_pt1 | contig 20528 bp, 13 predicted proteins | sample TergutCo191P3_FD_34938 | JGI IMG/M metagenome (IMG submission 34938)
CGCATAGCCTGATAAACAAAAGAGCGCCCGGAGAGAGGATCGCGTATCGCGCCGCCAAGGCATGTCGCAGCCCCGCCGAACGGTTCGATTTCTGTCGGATGATTATGAGTTTCGTTTTTAAACATCAAAAGCCAATCCTGATCTTTGCCGTCAACATCGACTTTTATTTTTATAGAACAGGCGTTTATTTCTTCCGATTCATCCAAGTCGGGAAGAAGTCCTTTTTGTTTTAACGCTTTCGCTCCGATTGTAGCCATATCCATCAATGTAACCGGTTTTCCCGAGAGCCCGAGAGATTTTCTAAGTTGTAAATATTTTTCGTAACTTTCCATTACCTGCTGATCATCAATTTTAATTTCGTTTAACTCCGTTAAAAATGTCGTGTGACGGCAGTGATCAGACCAGTAAGTGTCAAGCACACGAATTTCCGTGACAGTCGGATCGCGTTTTTCATCGTCTCGGAAATATTCGCGGCAAAATTTTATATCCTGTAAATCCATCGCGAGGTTCATGTCATGACGTAATTTATCAAGTTCGTCTTCCGGCATAATTGTAAAATTATTTATGATTTTTATTTCGCCGGGTTTTTCATAATTTATTTCCAGAGTGGCCGGTTTTTCCATTGACGCTTCGCGGCTTTCAACAGGATTTATAATATATGATTTTAAACCGGAAAATTCGTCGTCGGTCAGGTTTACGTAAACGGCGTATATTTTTGACGAATTAATCAGCGGCCGTTTTTTTCCTGTCGCAAGCGATATGCACTGGGCGCAGGAATCAGCGCGCTGATCAAATTGTCCCGGCAGAAACTCTACGGCAAACACACGCACCGGAAATTCAGGTAATGTTAAACAGGGGAGGGTATCGTAAACAATATCAACCGGAGGTTCGGAGAAAACCGTATTTTTAACGGCGATAAAATCTTCACGCGAAATGTTCTGCGCAAAATATCTGTTAATGATTCGAATTTTTTTTATCTTGTCAATTTGCGCGCCGAGACGCAAATCGGCGGCGACAGAAGCGGCTTCTTCGGCGTATTGTTCTTTTTTTTCTACATAGATTTCATAAACGCTCATACGGCTAATATACATGTTTTTTTAAAATTAATATATAATTGATTTATGAGCAGCGCAAAAAAAAACCGCATTACAGAGCTTGAAAAGCTGATAAAAAAATATCAAAACTCCTATTATAATAACGAAGCTGAAATTTCCGACGACGAATTTGACCTGCTTTGGGATGAATTAAAAACGCTCTCTCCCGAAAGTGCTGTTATAAAAAAGGTCGGCGCGGAAGAAAATAAAGAATCCTTACACGGAGTTGACGGATTTCCAAAGGCAAAACATTTGATTCCGATGGGCAGCCAGGATAAAGCTTCAAATCCGGAAGAATTTATTAAATGGATCGAAAAACAGGAAAAAGACAAAGACGCTTCGTTAACTGATAAAAAACAAAGGTTAACAAAAAAGTATGTTGTTCAATTCAAATTAGACGGCGCAAGCCTCGAATTACAGTACGAAAAGGGCGTTTTGATACGCGCAGTTACCCGCGGAGACGGAATTACAGGCGATGAAATTACATCTAACGCGCGGCGCATGAAAGGAGCGGTTCAAAAATTGGATATAAAGTTTTCGGGAGGAGTCAGGGGCGAAGTTATAATGACTCATGATGTTTGGAAAAAAAAGTATCCGCAAAAAGCGAATTGCCGCAATGCCGCAAACGGGCTTATGCGCCGTAAAGACGGCGAGGGCTGCGAAGATTTAACATTGATTGTATATGACGCAAGCGCCGTAAACGATGATGATTTTTTTAAGGATGAAATTCAAAAAATTGAATGGCTTAAGCTTCGCGGGTTTCAAACAACAGAAGTAAAATATTTTTTAACAGCGAAAGAAATAATCGATTACCGCGAAAAAATCGCAAAGACAAGGGAAAAACTGCCGTTTGATATAGACGGTTTAGTTATAAAAAATTCCGAAACAGACATGAACGACCTTCGCAAAGCGCGCCCGGAAAAACAAATCGCGTTTAAGTTTAATCTTGAAACTGCTTTCAGTATATTACGCGAAATCGAATGGAGCGAATCAGGCGCGACATATACGCCTATCGGGATCATCGATCCTGTGCGGCTTGCGGGAACCACGGTAAAACGCGCCAATTTAAATAATCCCGATTCAATCCGGGCGATGGGCTTAAAAATCGGATCAACTGTTTCTGTCGTTAAACGCGGGGAAATAATTCCGAAAATTGAAAGGCTTGCTCCTGTTTCCAATTCGGATGAAACGCGCGAAATTATTTTTCCCGATGTATGCAAAACCTGCGGTTCAAAGCTTGTAGACGGCGGAACAAGATTATATTGCCCGAATTCCCAATGCCAAAAAAGGCTTTTACACAGGCTTGAAAAATGGGTTTCTGTTCTTGATATCCGCGAGTTAGGTGAAAAACTTTTAAAGCAGCTATACGAAAAAAATATAAGGCATATTCACGAATTGTATTCATTAAAATCGGAAGAATTATCCGAATACGACAGAATGGGGGAATTATCCGCGGCGAAAGTTATACGCCATATACAGACAAAACGCGAATTACCGCTTGCATCTTTCATTGCCGGTTTTGATTTGGAAGGCATCGCGGAAACCACAATGGAAAAAATCGCAGGCGCGGGTTTTGATACTTTAGAAAAATTGCGGAAAGCAAGCATCGAAGACCTCGCCGCAGTTTTCAGCATAGGAGAGATTACGGCGGCTGTAATTACGGAAGGTTTAAAAGAGTGCGCGCGGGAGATGGACTCGGTTTTAAAAACAGGCATTATCACAATCGCGCAGCCTCCGCCGGAAGATTCGCAGCCGCTTCGCGGGCAGTCATTTTGTTTTACGGGAGAACTTAAAACGTTAAAAAGAGGCGAGGCGGAAGAAAAAATAAAAGCGTTAGGCGCGCAGGTAAAATCGTCTGTTGTAAAAGGATTATCATATCTTGTAACAAATGATCCGGAATCAGGATCGGGCAAAAACAAAAAAGCGGAAGAGCTTGGCATAAAAATCATTAATGAAAAAAAATTTTTATCGCTGATAAAAACGAGTCATAAGACAAAAAAAGCGCCGCTGCAAGGCGAATTATTTTAATTTCTTTTAATCAAACAGCGAAGGAGTTAAATCAATGCGCTCTTTATGCTTTAAAGGATGCGTTTCTTTCTCGGAGGATAAAAAACCTTCCTGCTGCATTTTTTTCCATTGACATAGTATGTTAAGCGCTTCCAGCGGAGTCAGCTGTTCGGGGATGATTTCTTTTAGCATTTTTTCGAATATGCTTTCGTGCGCCGGCTTTTTTTCGCAGGAAGCGGCTTCATTTTGTTTTTTACTGTCTTTTTTTCCCGGCAGCGATGATTCAAGCCCCATATCGCGGTCTTTTAAAAGAGACAGAATCTGCCCAGCCCGCTGTAGAACGTTATGCGAAAGTCCTGCAAGCATCGCTACATGGATGCCGTACGATTCCGCCGCAGGACCTTCTGTTAATTTTCTTAAAAAAATTATTTTTTCTCCCTTATCCAATACTTCCATTGAACGGTTCGCAAGATTAGGATGCGATAAAAGAGACAGCTCATGAAAATGCGTCGCGAACAGGGTTCTGCATCCGATTCTGTTTAAAAGTTCTTCGCTGATAGCCCATGCGATTGAAAGCCCGTCATTAGTTCCGGTTCCTCTGCCTACTTCGTCCATAATGACAAGGCTTTTTTTTGTCGCAGTGTTTAAGATAAAAGCCGTCTCGTTCATTTCGACAAGAAACGTAGATTCGCCGCGCGCAAGATTGTCCGAAGCTCCGACCCTGCAGTAAATTCGATCGCAAAGACCGATACGCGCTTCGCTTGCTGGAACAAAACTGCCCATCTGCGCCAATATTGTGATTAATGCCGCAGATCGAAGATACGTCGATTTGCCCGCCATGTTAGGACCTGTTATCATCGCAAAAGAAATTTTATCTTTTTCCGTGCTTAGTAAAATGTTGTTAGGCATGTATTCGCCGCGGCTGATATGCGCTTCGACAACAGGATGCCTTCCTTCGTAAATTTCCAAAGCGCCGCTGTCGTTTAATTCAGGGCGTGTCCAGTTCCGTATCGAAGCGGCTTTTGCAAGTGATTGAGCGGTATCGATCTCGGATAATCTATGAGCGGCTTCAGTTAACAAAGCTATGGATTTTTTCGCTTCATCGCGGATTTCTAAAAACAATTTTTTTTCAAGGCCGATAATTTTATCCGACGCGCCGTTTATTTCCGATTCCAGCGAAGCGAGCTTATCTGTCGTATAACGTTCCCCGCCCGCTATTCCCTGTCTTCTGATAAAATGCTTGGGCACTTTTTCGAGATTTGTTTTTGTTACTTCGAAAAAATAACCGATTAAGCGGTTATAGCGGATTTTTAAGCTGGAAATTCCTGTTTCTTTTTTTTCTTCTTCAAGATAGCTGTCAAGAACCTGCCTGGAATTATCCTTCATTAGCCTGAGAGAGTCCAATTCTTCGTTATAGCCGTCTTTAATCAGATTACCTTCGTTTAAAACCACGGAAGGCTCTTCGTAAATTCCGTTATCAAGAAGTTTTTGAAGATTAGTTAACTCTTCTGTATTAATTTCGATATTATTATTTTCGAAGCGGAGATTTTTATTAACGTTCTGCCTGTTATTAAAAACAGTGTTTATTTCGTTAAAAGAAAAAATACTGTTTCTAACCGAAAGCATATCACGTCCGTGCGCTTTATCCATCGCAAGCCTGGAGCAGAGCCTTTCTAAGTCGGGAGTTTTTCCCAGCAATTCGCGCAGGCGGCTTAACCTTCCCTGATCGCGGTAAAGGTCTTCTGTTATGTCCAAACGGTTATTAATTAATTCAATGTCACGTAACGGATGAAGAAGACGCCGTTTTAAAAGACGTCTTCCCATGGGAGAGCGCGTTTCGTCGATTACTTCAAGAAGCGAAAAACGAACGCTGCCGTCTCTTTGATTGCATATAAGCTCAAGATTTCTCTGACTGGATTCATCAAGACCGAGGTATTCGCTTTCGCTGTAAATTTTTAAACGGCTGATATGCGGAAGCAGCTGTTTGGAAGCTGTGTTAAGATATTCAAGTAAAGTGCCGGCAGAAATAATTTCTGCGCTGTTTTCTTCAAGACCGAAACTTTTTAAATTAGTAAGCCCGAATTGTTTTTCAAGCCTTGATTTCGCCTGCACAGGATCAAAAAGCCAGTCCGCCCATCTGTTCAAAACCAATGACGAGCGGTCAAAAACAGCCGCGGCGACGTTTTCATCTTCTTCCAGCAATGATTCCTGAATAAGCATTTCTTTTATTTGTAACCGTTCAAGCTCCTGACGCAGCGCTTCACCCGAATTATTTTTAAAACAGGTGGAATAAAATTCTCCCGTAGAAAGATCGATATAAGAAAAAGAAAGCGCGTTTTTGTTTCCGCCGCATGAGGCAAGACAGCAAAGGTAATTTGAGGTTCCTTTTTCGAGGTAATCTTCGTCGACAGTAGTACCGGGAGTGATTATTTCTACTACATCTCTTTCTATTACCTTGCTGCCTTTTCCCGGAGGAGTGAGCTGTTCGCAAACGGCGATTTTTTTTCCGAGTTTTAAAAGACGCGCGATGTATGAGCGCGCCGCGTGATACGGAACGCCGCACATGGGAAGTCCGCTTCGGCTTGTAAGGGTCAGATTTAAAAGCGCGGATACTTCGATAGCATCCTGCGCGAACATTTCGTAAAAATCGCCGAGACGAAAAAAAAGTATATTGCCTTCATGATTTTTTTTTATGCGCCTGTACTGGTCAAGCATCGGGCTTGATCGCGAATTATCATCATTCATAACAGGATGGATTTGTTATCTTGATTTTGCGCGTAAACTTTGTATTAATTTATCCGTTATATCAACAGAAGGGCTGAACCAAACCATTCCAGGAGTATTTTTGATGTCAAAGACATTCGTAAAACCTTCGCTCTCCGCGATAAAACGAATTTCGTTATGAACTTGAGTTAAAAATTCTCCCGACTGCATAAGCCTGCTTCGCGCGGTATCCAGCTCCGCAGTTCTTGCCTGATAAAAATTTCTTAAGTTTTCGGTTCTTCTGTGGATTTCGGTTTCGAGCCTGATAATTTCGCTTTGCTCGTCTCTTAAAACCGCATCGGCGTGTCTAGTTCTTAAATTCTGAATATCGGTCTGCATTCTGTCAATGTCACGCTGAACTCTTGCCGCTCTCTCTTCAAATTCCCTGACAGCTCTTGATTCCTGAAAAAACTCGGTATAAACGCGCGGTAAATCCACCACAGCAATTCTTGTAAGCTGCTGGCTGTAAAGAAATCCGAAGCAGACAGCATTGAGCGCTAAAAAAATAATAATTCGTTTCAGCATAATCACCCCTTTATATTAATATGGTATAACGAAAGACATTACAAGATCCATTCCCAGCGCCGGATTATTTTTATCGCCGAACAGGATACCCGGTTCCCAAAGTACTTTGCCGTCTATGTCGAGTTTAAAACGCTTGACAAGACTGAGCCTTATCGGAAACTGAGGAAGAGCGAACCTTATGCCGCCCCCGTACCCAAACCGGAAATTTTCGATGGTAAAATTATCAAAATAATCGCCTTCGTTTGTATCAATGGCGACAGCGTCAAAAAAGAAGTCAAATGACAGAACGCCGCGCACCAGCGGGAAGCGAAGTTCAACCCAGTTGTCCAAAAGCATAAATCCTTTAAATTGATATTCACTGCTCCAGCCCCTGCCTACGAACATACCGTCAATCGAAAGTTTATTCGCGTTTTCGATAGTCATCTCACGGCCGGGCTGCCCGAATAAAAATGAAATTCCCAAATTGATCGCAAGCACGCTTTTAAGATTCCATGTTTCCGTAACAGGTATATCGAACAAAGTTAAATAATATTGAAACTTTGTATCGCTCTTCATGTATTTTTCTCTTTCTTCAGGTAATATGCCGTACAAACCCATCCGTTCGTACAGATAATATCCTCTTGACGGATCATAAAATATATCGCGCTGATCCAGAGAAAGAGCAAACCAGACTAAATTTCTCGGAGTCCATCTGTTATTGCCGTTTCTTAAAACAGGATCAAAAGGTCTTATAACATCGTCATAAGTATTATTAATCAGACCGATTCGAACACCTCCGTTTATTCCGAAGTTTCCAAGGAATGTAGACCATCTGTAACCGGAAGAAAAACCAAGAGACAGATACCACTGTTCGTAAGTCATTAAAAAATCTCTTGTCGGCGTATAATTGTTTGCTCTGTATTCATCGTACGAATCAAAACCGTCAGGGAAGGCGATACCATCTTCATTGCCGTAAAAAAACGGAGCCTGATTATCGATTGCCGCGTAGCGTTTTGAATAATTTGCCGAAAAATCGATCCCCAGCGAAAGCGGAAGACCGAATATCCATCTGTGCAGATAATTTATCGACAAAGAACTTGTATCAACAATCGATGAATTTAATTCAACGCCAAGCTGATTTCCGCTGCCACCGATATTACGATCATTCCATTTAATTAAACCGGAAATCGGGAATGTGTCGGGATCGGCGCTGCCTGTAAAAGTAAGACCGAATTGAATATCGGTAGTCGGCTGTTCTTCGAATGTAAAAACCAAATCCATCAGGTTTTCGGTGCTGCCTTGAAGGAAATCCGGTATTACGACGGAGAAAAACTGAAGATTATATAAATCCCTCATAGCTTCATGTATCTTGGCTCTCGAAAAAATATCACCCGGTTCAAGCTGGATTTCTCTTAATATAACGCTGGTTCTTGTTTTTTCGTTTCCTACAATAATGATATTTTCGATATAAGCCCTGCTTCTTTCTATAATGCTTACCGAGTAAGAAATTGTATTTATTTGAGTGTTCTTTTCGGGCGTGCTTGTAATTACATTGTAGATATATCCGTTCTCATAATAAAGATCGACAACGCGCTGTAAATCCATTTCAAGGCGGGTCATGTTTACCGTATCGCCTTCTTTAGATGTTATAAGTTTTAAAAGCTGCTCTGTCGGGAAAATCACATTGCCTGTAAATTTTACGCCGCCGAATCTGTATTCCGATCCTTCATCGATAAAAAATGTAAGAATCAAATTTGTTCTTCTCGAATCGGGTTCGTAAGAACGGGTAATATCAATTATTCTTGCGTCAATATAACCGCGATCGCGGTAATATTTTAAAATAGCTTCCCTGTCGGCAATGAGTTTGGATTCCTGAAAAGCCCCGTCGCTTAAAATAACGCCGCGCTGTTTCAAAGACATTTGGTTTCTAAGCGCGTTACCCGAAAATCTAGAATTGCCCACAAACTCGATTTTAGATATCGATATTCTTTCGCTTTCTATGATATTAAAAACCAGAGTGATGCTGGAATCCGCGGACTGCGTTTCCGACGAACTGACGGCGATATTCGGGTAGCCTTTTTCGAGGTATTTATTCGTAATGGCTTCGATATCTATCCGGACTTTTGACTGATTAAAAATATCATTCACTTTAGAAATTATAACGTCATTTAATTCCCTGCGGCTTAACCCTGAGTTGCCGTTAAAAATTATTCTGCCGATTATCGGGCGTTCAACTACGGTAAACCTGATTATAACTTCTGTATTGGAAACATTGGCGCTTACAACGGAAGGATCTATGCGATCAAAATATTCGAGCGCGTAAAGCTTCCCCTGCATTTCCCAATAAATATTTTCGTCAAAATTCTGCCCCCGGTAGGGATTTATCAAAGCTTCGATTTCTGATTGCTGGATATTTCTTAATCCGATAAAAACAATATCTCTGATTGGCTTACCGTGCCAGTCTCCGCTGTCCTGCGAAAAACCCGACAGCGCGGCAGCCAAAAACAAGAATGCAAAAAATTTAAATTTCATTAAAACTCCAAAATGTCAGAAGTTTATACTCCCGTTTTAAAATGACTTACTCCAGCTTATGGTTATAGAATTATCGTTTACATACCAGTTTTCATGATGAACGGGAACAAAATCCCATCTGATATTAAAAAACGGACTTTGCAATTCAATTCCGAAATCAGGTTCTATAATGATTCCGCCGAGCTTTATAAGCCCCTGCATATTGTCGCTTTCATCGTACCTGATAGTGAGCATTCCCTGAATAAACATGTCACGGCCGATGTATTTACCTATAAAAACAGTTGTATTGTCAAAATAGTTACCGACACCCAAGTTTCTCCGGATAGCGTCATCCTGAGGATTAAATTGCTGTCTGATTCCTTCCGCCCCGGAAATAACCGCGTTATGTAAAAAGCGGGTTCTAATGCTGAACATATCCAATCCGATAAAATCCCTTACCTGCCGCTCAAATTGCCTGAAAAACATAAACTGAGATAACACATCGGATGTTGAGACAATTTGTGTCAAAACATCGGTTGCAGAAGATGCAAGAAGCGCAATATCAGCGCTTTCAGTTCCCTGAGCAGAACCTAAATTCTGCCCTAAAATCGTAAATATTTCAAGCTGGGTCAGGCTGGGAGTAGCTTCAAACCGCGGTTCAAAAGTAAGTAAAGGCTGATTATCGACTATCATCGAAAGCGTTACAGGTCCCGAATCGGCGCGATCGCGGGTTTCGGCTCTTGCGCTTAAAATCGGATTAAAATGAGATTCGTTCTCCCTGAAGATAATATTTCCCTGCCTTATGAAGAAACTGCGGTTAAAGTAATAAAGTTCGCCGGAACGGACATTCACATTGCTGTTCAGCGAAAATTCGCCGGCTCTGGTATCGCTTGACACATAAATTGAAGTGCCCATTTCGGGATTTATTCTGATAATCGGGCTTAAATACGGCCATGTAAATTCAACCATACTGCCGGTTGTAACGGTAAGAGCAACGACAGAGTGCATTTTGATAACAGGCTCTTCTCTGTCAAACAATGTATCGGTGTTTAAGCCTAGCTCCGCGTTATTTGTATAAAGATTCCCTGATAATTCCATTAAGATATTATCAGTGTCAAACATTAAATTAAGATTACCCGAAGCCGTTCCGTTTGCGAGAAATCCCGCGATGTTAAATCCGTAGGGAATAGGCGTCGCTTCGGGGATTAAAATATCAAGACCGATAGAAACAGGCACCCAGTTTAAAAAGTGAAGCCAGCCGCTTGCTCTTGCGCTTCCGCTGCCTGACGATATTGTAACATTATCAAAATACATTTCGCGCCCGTCAGCGACTACGTTAAAAGGAACAGCCCTTATTGTTTCTGTTATAAAATCCGAAGATTGAAAACGCATTCCGGAAGCGGTTCCTGTGCCGTAAAATTCGGGGTTCCAGAATGGTCCTATAAAATTCATGCTGCCTGTTATGTAACCTCCCGTAATATTAAAATCAACGGAAGATCCGACTAATTCATATAACAACCCCATATCGATAAAAAAATTGCCGCACTGAGCGTCAATATTTCCGTTATCATAAATACCTATAACCGCGCCGCGTATAGGGAAGGGCGCCGATAACCCAAGGAAAAAATACCCTTCGCTGTCCATCTCCAGCCTTAGCATGTTATTTAATCCGCCAAAAACCGATAACTCACCGTTATCCGAAGAAAACATAAATTCCATTTTTTCGCTGGACAGGTTTCCGAACACGATGTTTTCCAGCGACAATGATCCGTTAAATTTTCTAAGCGAATTTCTTATATTAAACCACGAATCAACGGCGTTAAAATATGCGTTAAACGCAATATCTCCTTCAAGTTTTTTATCGCGCACCGCGCCGTTAATTGAAATTTGCGTCTTTGCGATTCCTTCAAGGCGGTTTAAAATTAATTCGTTTACCGAAGCTGAAACGCCCGAGTAATTCAAATGAAGATTTTCTATCAATAATTCTTCGCCGGAAAGAAAAATTTCTACCGACGCGAACATCGGTTCTCCTTCGATGTATGCGTCAAATGATTTTAAGTTAAGATTCGCGTTAAAAAGTTCTATCGAATCCCACGAAGCCGTCATTTCCGCCGTAAGGAGCATTAAATTGTCCGTACCTGTAAAACGGTTAACGCGCATCTCGGAGACTGAGGCTGCCGCGTTTATTTTATTGTTTTTATATCCGCCTTCAAAATAATAATGTTCTTTGCCTTCTTCGTCTGTTACATTTAACGTTAATCCTATATCCGAAAAGCCGGCGTTCCAGTCCAGCATCGCTTTTCCTGTAAGGGTGCCTTCGGAATCCGTGTATAAAATTTCCGGGAAGAGAGCTCCGTTTTGATCGGCTGTTCCCGAGGTTCTTATAATTTCTTCTCCTTCGTAAACAGCGGAAAAATGATTTAAATTAAACCCCCACAAATTCCGGGAATTATAGCGAAGAGAGCTGTAAAAATTCAAATAAATTGTCCGCGAATTATGAGGTATAGGAAAATCAATCCCTTCGAAATAACCCGATACAGCTCCCGAGTCTGCGATATTTCCGTACACATTTAGTCCGTTTGGATCATGAATGATTAAAGTATTCCTGTCGAAAATCTGCCCGCTTATATGCCATGCAAGATCAAGATAACTTGCATTGACAGAAAATAAAAGCTCCATCGGATTAGAAAAAACCATGTTAGCTGAAATATTAAGCTCGTTTCCGCCGGCATCGATTAATCCTTCGCTCAGCGTAAAATGACGGTCTGTTCCCGAGAGCGAAATATTACCGCTTGAATCCCCGAGGTTAAAAACAATATTCGGAGCGTTATACACAATATTGTTAAAATCCGTCGAAAAGAAAAAATCAGCGCTTATTAATGATTCCTGAAGATAGCTTTTTCCTAACAGGGGAATATCAATTATGTTAATAAAGGGACGGAAAAATTCTTTTATGTCAAAAAACGATAAAGAAAAAAGCGATAAAGACGCTTCAAATTGACCGGGGTTGTCTATTAAAACGGCGTCAAAATAAAGTTCTCCGCCGCTTTCCGTGCTGCACGAAGCGTTTATTTCGATGTTTTTTTCGGAAGGATATAAAAGAACGTTAAAATCATTTATTACGCTCTGCGCGATTTTAATTTCGCCGCTTGTTATGCTGATTTCTTCGTTGTTTTTTGACGCGGTAAAAAAAGCCGATATTGATTCGTTTGTGCCAAAACTGAAACGATCCAAAAAAGCCGTTCCGCTCAGCGTAAACGGCGCAAAAATAATTTCGCCCGATAAACCGGCGTTCCCTTCAAAAAGCCCCGCCCTTGCGGTCTGCGGAGATGAAGACAAATGAAAATCGGTTATGTCTATGCCGTTATTGTTTCCGTTTGCTTTTATCCTGAACGCGTCAATCAGCGGTGAAAAAAACGTGACAGAATCAATATCGCCGCCCTTTAAATCGGCGTCGTAAGAAACCGCGTTTAATTTTTGATCATAAGAAATATTCGCATAGCCGTTTATGTTAATTCCGAAAAGATGCTCGGCGTATTTAAAATGTTCCGAAGAAGTTATAATTTCGCTTAACGTAAATTCATTAAAGTTAATGTCCGCGAAAAATAAATCATTATTTGTATTGTACCGCAGGCTGTAAGATAAAGAATTATTTGCCGTGTGTCTTTCCGAAAATAGTTCGTGGTCATTGTAATTCGCGGTAATATTAAAAGAACGAATCGAAAATAATGCGTCGGTTAATGTAGAAACGTTTATATACGAAAAAATAAAATCGGCGCTGCCGTTAAAATCATCGGAAGTTAAACCGTCTAATTCAACTTCGGTTTTTATTACAATTGTCTCATCAGAAAAACCCGAATATAAAATTTCCGCCGATAAGTTTCCTTCAAGATAAAATTTATTTTCTGTCTCGCGGATATTTAAATTTATATCTTCCATGGAAACTTTGGATTCTTTATCTTCCATGCTGAAAGAGCCGTTTCGTATCTGATAATGCGCGTCCCTCGGAAAAAATTCAGAAATCTGCTCCAATGACACATGGGTTTCCGGCTGAGGCTGTCCGTTTTCGCTGTTATTTGCAAGAGAAGCAATCAAATCCAAAAATTCTTTATCGCGGACTGTATCGATATTAAAAACAGGTCTTTCTATTTCTACGGTGTGTATAAAAGTTTTTTTCTGAAATATCATCTCCGCCAGAGAAAAATTAATTCTGATCCGCGATACATTAAAAAAGGCGCTTTCTTCATTTAAAAATTTTAAATTTCTTATATCGACAGAGCCGAAAATTGTCGGGCGGATCGATGAATATTTAATTTCCATTCCTGTCAGATTTTCCAGATTATTTATAAATTCATTGCGTATTCTATTCATTGCTTCGCTGATTAAAGCCTGAAAAGGCTGCATTAATGCGGCAGCGATGCCGATCAAGGCAAAAAACGAGATAATTTTTACATAAAATGACATAGGGAACGTCTTTTTCCCGTTTTTTATTATAAAAATAGACATTTATATATAAATTATAACACATTTAGAAGCCAAAAGTGTCATTTATGCGGCTATACAGGCGGCATTTGATATGATATATTCAATCTACATGGAAATTATACCAAATTTAACGGTATTTGAAGGCGGAGACGGCAGCGGAACCACTACTCAAATATCTCTTCTTGCCGAGCGTTTAAAAAATAATGCAAAAAAAATTAAATATTTTCCCACTTTTGAGCCTACCGACGGGCATATCGGCAAATTGATCCGCCTTGTTTTAAAAAAAGAAATCGATATAAAGCCGCAGACGCTTGCCATGCTTTTTGCCGCAGATCGAAACGAGCATTTATACGGTCAAAACGGAATACTATCTCATATAAATAACGGCGAACTTGTTATATGCGACAGATTCGCTCTTTCTTCGCTTGTTTATCAGGGAATTGACTGCAATGATGAACTGCCGGGTCTGTTAAACCGGCGGTTTCCGGTTCCCGAACTGACCATTTTCCTCGATATTGAACCTAAAACTGCGATAAAACGAATGAAAAACCGCGAAAAACTGGAAATATTCGAGTACCTTGAGTTTCAAGAAAAAGTCCGCGAGCAATATAAATCGCTGCTTAAAGAATACAGCGGTTCAGGCGCAAGAGTCGAAACGCTTGACGCTTCTAAAACAGCCGGGGAAGTCGCCGAACAAGTCTGGAGCATCATTACTAATCTGCCGATATTCATTAAGTGAAGAAGATTTTAAAAATAATATTGGCGCTCGTTTTATTTTCTGTTTCATTCCCTGTAAACAGCTATTTTGTGACTTACAAAGAACAATACTACAGACTATTTCATGTGCATCTGATTCAATATCCCGATGACAGCATGGAAAATATTTATTGGCTGGAACAAGCGATTAAAGCGCCGTTTGCGAATCCTCTTTATGCGCTTGCTCAAATCGAAAACGAAATCCAATGGGAAAAATACCGTTATTTATTTAACATGCATCTTCATATTAAACTAATCGAACAATATTTATTTTTGGGAAACAAATGGAATAAGCGCAGCGCGTTTTTTTATAACGCTCCGTTCAAAGAACAAAATCTTGAAAGTCTCGATATTGCCGAAACAAGTTACAGATCCGCGCTTTTTTATTGGGATGAAGTTCTTTTGTGGGCGGGGAAAGCGAACGAAAGGCGTTTCCGCTGGGTTGACTTGCCGAAAGTTCGCTTCTGGCAGGATGAAGCTATCAGGATAGAAAGAGGAACTTTGGATTACGGCAGAACTATTCAGCGCGAACTTGATCTGATTCAAAGAAACCGCGAAAAATTTTCGGAGATGGAAAATTATTATATGATTCAGGATACTTCCGATTGAATCAGAATAAAAAAAAGGTTAATGTACAATAATGTACGACCATATATATCCCTGGAAAGAAAAAATCGCTCTCTGTATAAATTCGCTTTTAAAAGATTTTAACATCGATGATTCTGTAAAAGCCGGGCAGGTTACCGCGGAAATTCCTCCCAATCCCGAAATGGGAGATATCGGAATACCGATGTTTAGTTTCGCTAAAATGTTAAAAAAAGGACCGCCGCAGATCGCGCAGCTTTTGTCGGAAAAATTAAAAGCAAGCTATACAGACTGCGATGTGCAGGCGCAGGGACCGTATTTAAATATAAGAATGAACCGCGCTGATACAGCCAAATCAATCCTTGAAAAAATTTTTAATGATAAAAACGAATTTACTTTTGGAAAACCCGAAACAATGCCGGGAAAAAAAGTAATGGTGGAATTTTCGAGCCCCAACACAAACAAACCTTTGCATCTTGGGCATTTAAGAAACGATGTTCTGGGCGAAAGCATATCCAGGATAATTCAGGCTTGCGGCGCGCAGGTTCGCAAGGTATGCATTATTAACGATCGCGGCATTCATATTTGCAAGTCAATGCTTGCGTACAAGGAATACGGACAGGGAAAAACTCCGGAATCCGAAAATAAAAAAGGCGACAGATTTGTAGGCGACTTTTATGTTTGCTTCAATAAAATGAATACAGACGACATCAATGAATTGACAGAAAAAGGCCTTGATAGAAAGACCGCCGAAGAACAGTCTCCTTCGCTTAAAAAAGCTCAGGAAATGCTCCGCGCATGGGAAGCCGGTGACAGCGAGACAACAGAGCTTTGGAAAAAAATGAACAAGTGGTCCATTGACGGAATGAAAAAAACCTATGAGCGCACCGGCGTTTCGTTTGATAAATATTATTTCGAAAGCGAAACATATATGCTCGGAAAAGACGAAGTTTTAAAAGGACTGGAAAAAGGAATTTTTTACAGGCAGGAAGACGGCGCAATAGCCGTGGATTTAAGCGCGGAAAAACTCGATAAAAAAATTCTCCTTCGAAGCGACGGCACTTCGATTTATATTACACAGGATTTCGGGACAGCCATAAACCGCCGTGAAGACTGGCCTTTTGATCAAATGATCTATGTGGTCGGCTCGGAACAGCAGTATCATTTTAAAGTGCTTTTTATCCTTCTTGAAAAATTGGGGTTTTCATGGGCAAAAAATCTTTATCATCTTTCTTACGGCATGGTAAATCTCCCCGAAGGAAAAATGAAAAGCAGGGAAGGCACTGTTGTTGACGCTGACGATCTGATAGACTCCCTGCGCGATATGGCGTTAGCTGAAATCCGCGAAAAGGGAAGGGAAGAGGATGTGGGAGATCCGCAGGCTGTAGCCGAAAAAATCGCGTTAGGCGCGCTTCATTACTTTCTTCTTCAGACAAGTCCTTCCAAGGATATGCTTTTTGATCCCAAAGAATCTCTTTCGTTTAACGGAAACACGGGTCCTTATCTTCAATACATGGGCGCGCGTATTTCGTCAATGCTGCGAAAGAGCGCGGAATCAAAAATGAAAAACAGCGAAGGGTTCAATGCTGATTTTTCATTATTAGTTTCCGATTCGGAATGGGAAGTCATAAAATTGTTAGCTGCATATCCTTCCGCTGTAAGCGATGCTGCCTCCGGTTTGGATCCTTCGCGTCTTGCCGGCTACCTTTATGAATTGGCTAAAGCGTTCAGCAGGTTTTATCATGACTGTCCGATCCTTAACTGCGAAGATTCGTCTCTCTCCGGCGCCAGATTGGAATTAAGCCGCGCTGTTATGTTTGTACTGCGCGACGCTTTTAATCTTGTTTGTATTCCTTTTTTGGAAGTTATGTGATTTTTAAGGATTAAGAAAAGCCATTGATACGGAACCGTGATTAAAATAAAGAGTGCTGTCATCGGTTTTTAATACACATCTTCCCGCAGGATCAATTCCCTTAAATACGCCGCGCGCGAGGATTTTACCGGATTTTTCTGCCGCGCTTTCGTCCGCTGTCGGTTCAAAAACCGCTGCTTTAGCGCCTATGCAGTCAGAGAGCGAATTCCATTCGGCGGCAAGAGCCCGGCTGCCTTGAGAATATGCGGCGTCTGTTTTAAATGTTTTTTTTACAATTGCTATTTCTTCAAGAATTTTGTTTAACACCATTTGGCGTGGGATTTGATGTTTTAAAATTTCATGGCAGCTTGTGGCTTTGGCGGAAGGCGGCGCATTGTTAATATTTACGCCGATGCCTCCCGTGATCCATGTGATAAGATCGCCTTCTCCCGATATTTCTGTTGTGATACCAGCGATTTTTTTTCTGTTTATATAAATATCGTTAGGCCAGCGCAGGAACGCTTCTTTGCCGCAGATTGATGATATGCACCTTGATACGGCGACCTGCATGGTAAGCGAAATTAAAGCGTAATCCGCAATCGTAAGGCGCGGTCTTTCCAGAACAGAAAAGAAAAGTCCCCCCTGTCGCGATACCCATGTTCTGCCGTTTCTGCCTTTGCCCGCGTTTTGTTTTTCCGCGATAAAAACACTGCCGTTATCCGCGCCGCGAAGAGCCGCTTCTCTTGCCCTGTCCATGGTGCTTCCCGTGCTCATATAATGAAAAATTAAATCTTCTTTTTCCGCGAATTCCCACGGATATAAAAAATCTTTTTCTTTTTCCGGATCGAGAAGATAACCTGTTTCTCCCGTTTCAATCGCATATCCCGCTTCTACAAGCGCCTGAACCGCTTTCCAGACAGCGACACGGGAAACGCCAAGCTCTTTTGCTAAATTTGTTCCGCTGATCGGTTTCCCTGCTTTTTCCCTCAGACAAATCAATAATTTTGTTTTACTGGACATCATATTTATACTCCGAATATAATTTACTTCTTGCTTCCAGAGCTTTTGCTCTTATTGCGGCTTTTTCAAAACTAATCGAAATTAAAACGAATAACAATGTTTTTATTTTTACAAATCCTTTCGCGCCGCATCGGGCTTTCCATGCAAGGTTTATACTTGACCATGTATTGAAAATTTCGGGTATAAACATTAAAAAAAGAGTAATAAAATCCAGCCTTACAGCTTCCTTTATTTCCAATGAACCGGTTGTCCGGAAAATCAACGCGGATAACTGCACAATTAAAACCAAACGGAGCGTTATTTGCAAATATTCGGCGCGCGGCATTATCATAAAAATGAGCGCCGAGCGGCCTGTAACCGCGCAAGGCGGTGTTTCAAATATGTTTGATAATAATGATATTAAATACATCAGGATTGCATAGAAGATTACAGGTTTTAAATCTGTCAGTTGTTCGTTTAAAGTTATACGGCATAAAAAAGAAATTAAAATTGAAAATAATATTCCCGCACAGAGCCAAAGAGACGGAAGCGTTATGCAAAATACCGATAACATCAGGAGCAGAATTAATTTAATAACCGCTGGAACTTTATGCAGAGGTCCTTTTATTGTTTTGTATTTGAATATCGAAGATTTACTCACCATAAAAGGCCTCCCGGAGGATGTTTTATCCCCCAAGATTCAAGATCGTATTCAAGCGAACAGGATGCAGGACAATCTAAAACTTTTTTTCCTTTGTAAAGAACAATAAAACGGGAAGCGAACGATAAACATTTTTCAATTTCGTGAGTTAAAACGATAATAGTTTTTTTATCGCTAATTAAATTTTTTATAAGTTTATTTATTTGAATAATTCCAGGAAAATCCATATTGGCATAAGGTTCGTCAAAAATAATAATTTCCGCATTCATGGCAAGCACGCCGGCCGCGGCAAGACGGCGTTTTTCGCCGCCCGAAAGCGAGCGGGAAGGGAAGTCCGCTCTGTTTTCAAGTCCTGTTTTTTTTAGAGCGTCTTCTACCTTTAGTTTTATTTTTTCTTTTGATAATTTCATGTTTCGGGGACCAAAAGCGATATCTTCTCGGGGAGTTTCACCCAGAATCTGCGCGTCAGGTTCCTGAAACACAAGCCCGGCTTTGGCGTTTGTATTAACAGTACCGCCTGTAGGTTCATCAAGTCTTGCAATTATCGACATTAAAAGACTTTTTCCGCTGCCGTTCGCTCCCGCGATTATCACGCACTCGCCGCTTTTAACAGAAAGAGAAACATCATCTAAAGCGTAAAAAAATCCTTCCCTGACCTGATCGTTATGCGCAATATCATCACAAACCGGAAAACGTTTAATTATGTTTATTAATTCAATCAAATTAAAATCATCCTTGTTTATTCACGAACAAGATATCTTGCCGCAATTGGCCTTAGTTTCAGCGCCAGAGGAATACTGATTGCAAGTTTTATTAAATCACCCGGAATGTACGGCAGGCATCCTGCGATGAAAGCCGTCTTAAAAGAAATTGAATTAAAAATCATCATATAAAATACACCGCATGTTATAATTATTAAAAAACCCAAAAATGAGGCGATGCTCAAACGCAGCAGAAATAATACATTAATTTTTTTTTCTTTGATTTTTGGAAGCCCGCAAATTATTCCTGAGGCGAGAGCTCCGAAAAAATACCCGATTATATATCCGCCTAAGGGAGTGTTAAAAGCGGCAGGTCCGGGNATCACAAACACAGGCGCTCCAAGCAAACCTGCCGCGATAAAAATTAAAAGCGCGGCGCCTCCGTAAAAACCGCCGAGGACTGTCCCTGCCAGTACGACAAATAAATTTTTTAAAACAATCGGCACGCCTCCCGGCAGAGGAATAATAAAAAATTGAGAGACAGCGATTAGCGCGGCGAATAAAGCCGCGAATACTATTCGGTTTCTAATTACGTTAACCATATATTAAATCAGGTTAACAAAGAAAATACTTCTTGTCAATGAGATTTTTTAATAAATTGATGTTTTAGAAAAGGTTTAATATTTAATAACTTGTAATTATTTTAATTATATATTATAATGTAAATAACAATATATTCTAAGGAGAGCAATCATGCCAAAATCAACCAAATCGCAGACCCCCGGAGCAGTCCTTCAATCTTTTATCGACGACTACCAAATTAACGCTTTTTCACTTTCAAAATCATTAAATGTAGCTTATCAATCTGTTACGCACATAATAAGCGGTAAAGCAAGAATATCAGTGCAGATGGCGTTACGCCTGGCGCAATATTTCGGTAATCCCGCTAAATTCTGGATTGACATTCAGGCTATGTCGGAAATTAACGCACTTTCAACTGACAAAAAATTTGTCGCTGCTATCAAAAAAATTCCCAAAGCGAAAAAACCTACAGGTAAAAGCAAAGCGAATACACTCGCAGAAAAACGCAAGAAAGCGGCTAAAATCCCGGGTGCAAAAAAACCTAGGGGAAAAAAAGCAAAAAAATAAATTAAAGGCGGTGTCCGAAAAGTATAAAATATTTTTCGGACAGCCCCATGTCAGCAGTTTTTCTACAAACTGAAGTTTTGAAATAGCCTCAATATATAGTAAGATAATGCTGATGGAAGAATTAATTAAAATCATAAATAATCCCTTTATTTCTTGCGGCGAGCGCTTGGTTTCGTTAAAAAAAATAGTTAATCACGAAAATAATAATATTCCGCAGAGAAATGGTGAAATAAACAATCATATTCACACAATTTACAGTTTTAGCCCGTACACTCCGGCAATGGCGGCTTTAAAAGCATACGAATCAAGGCTTGAAGCCGCAGGTTCTGTCGATCATGAATCAATCGCCGCATCAAACGAAATGATAGAAGCTTGCGCTGTTTTGGGAATCGGCGGGTGCTGCGGTTTTGAAGTCCGCGTCAGTTTTAAATCCGGCGCATTTAAAAATAAAAAGATTAATA
>JGI24695J34938_10001410_pt1 | contig 20488 bp, 21 predicted proteins | sample TergutCo191P3_FD_34938 | JGI IMG/M metagenome (IMG submission 34938)
TTCGGATTCTTGCAAGACACAGGGACAGGCTTTGCGGGTCTTTTACAGGCTCGTATTTGGTCTCTGCCATTATTTCACTCCTTTTGCCTTAAAAGGCAAATAACAAAAATCTAGATAATTGCTTTATTCTACTATAATGTATATATTTTGTCCAATATTCAAAAAAATAGCCCATACTTGCGGATTTTTGTGATTTTTAAATGCTTGCTATCCATACTAAAATAATTATTACAAAGGCAGAGTTTTCGCACCCTGCCTTTGCAATAAATTACGCAACCTTAAACCGAGATACCTCTCTCATTAACGTTGCAACTTTTTCATGGTTGGTTACTGTCAAGTCATTGACCTGATTTACAGCGATATTTATCTGATCTGCGCCTGTTGCCATTTCGTTCATGCCGCCTGTAATTTCCTGGGTAATCATTTCAAGGTTTTTGCCTTCGTTGATTACTTCTGTAGAGCCTGTGCGCATTTCCTCGGACTCGCTCTTTACGTGCTGAGTGATGTCGTTAAGACTGCCGACGGCTTCCAGTACCTGCTTGCTTCCCTGACTCTGTTCTTCCATGGCGTTACGGATATTTTCTTCCTGTTCCGAAACGGTTCTTATATGCTCGTCAATTACCTCAAACTTTTGAAGAACGTCATTTGTTGATTTTGTAATCTTTTCTATCGACGCTTTAATCTTTTTTAATACATTGCTGATTGTCTTGGATTGTTCGGAAGAATTTGTCGCGAGCTTTCGGATTTCGCCTGCAACTACTGCGAATCCTTTGCCCGCTTCGCCTGCGTGGGCAGCTTCAATAGCGGCGTTCATCGAAAGCAGGTTTGTCTGGCTTGCGATATTTTCCATTACAGAGTTAATTTCCAATAAGCCTTCAGACTCACGGGTAATTTCCTGTATGTCCTGCGAAACATCCTGAAGACTTGCGCGTCCAACTTCGGAAGCGGTTGTAAGNGAGTTAACATTTTCTTGATTTTTTATAAGGGTATTTGTAACAGACTGAACGTTTGCAAGCATCTCTTCGATTGCGGAAGATGACTGTGAAACAGAAGCCGTCTGTCTTTCTACCTGCTCGTTTAATTTTTGAATGTTGTTTGTAATCTGTTCCATGGTGGCGTTTGTCTCGGAAACGCTTGCGCTCTGATTTATTGTTCTTCCTTTTATATTCTGGATATTCGCCGTTATCTGGTTTATTGCCGCGGCGGTTTCTGTCATGTTTGACGAAAGGTTAGTGCCTACTTTTTCAAGGTCCGTTGCCTGTTCTTTTATTACTTTAATAAGTGTTTTAATTTTATCCAGTGTGGTGTTAAGGAAACGTCCCATATTTCCAATTTCGTCATTGGTTTTCGCTTCGATTGAGTAGGTAAAATCACCTTCGCCGATAAACGCCAAAACTTTCTCCATCGATTTAATTGGAGCTGTAATAGAGCGCGCGATAAAGAAGATAATAATTGTTATAACGGAAAGTATTATTATTCCAAGTATTATTAATACCATTGTCATTTGCTGAACCTGCGCCATTACTGTGTTATATGGAACAACGGTTACCGCCATCCATGAGTCCTCGTCATTTCCAATTCTAAACGGACGTGTTAATACAATCATTCTGGCGTTATGTTCTTTTGAATTTAACGTTTCATGAAAGATTGTTCCGTCTTTTAATGACTGTAATAATGCGCCCATTCGATTCGTGAACAATCCGCTTGCCTTTTCTTCTATCCTGTGTCCAAGACGGGCTGCGTCAGGGTGTGAAACAATCATACCGCCGCTTGAGTAAATAGCGGCATATCCGTCTCCAAACGGTTTTATCTCAAGAATCATAGCTTGAATATCTGTAAGTTCCAGATCAATTCCCGCTACGCCAAGCCTTCGTCCGTCCTTAACTATCGGAACCGTGACGCTTGTAATCAAGACTTGCCTTCCGCCTATGTTTTCATAGTAAGGTTCAACAAGGTATTCCCTGCCGGTTCTTAATGGGATAGTATAATAATCCGAAGCTGCATAGCCTTCAAGCGCTGTCATTTCAATTTTTCCGTTATCATTGGTCCAGTAACTTACGAATCTTCCTGTTTCGTCGCTTCCTGGGGTATTTCTAAAATAAGCATCCCTGCCGTCAAGTGCATTGGGTTCAAAAACCACCCACGCGCCTACGAAATCCGGGTTTTTCCTCATCAAGCTTCTAAGCATAAAGTTAACATGTTCGCGCCTTGTTTCCACTGGTGCAATTTCTTCGATAAAGGTCATTAGATTTACCAATGATCTTATTTCGTCCAAAGGGACTTCCAGAAACGCTTTTACCTGTTCTGCGGTTATTTCTGTGATATTTCCGGCATTTTCACCTGCAAGATCTGAAATCTGACTGGACGAAAATAAGGTGGCGGAAATAGTCAAACCTCCGATACCAACCAGATTTACAAGCGAAATTACCATGATAAGTTTTGCTCCGATTTTCATAACTACCTCTTTTTATAGAAATAAAAAAGTGTTCGCTAGAGAGCAGACGATCGCCGCTTGCAGGCAATACCCGTAAGCTAATCATGCCTTCTGGCGAACACCTTTGTTCTGGTTTAATTATAAATTAATTGGGGGATTTTTGCAAGAAGGACTAGCGGTGTATATAAAAATCATAATCGGCGTTTTTGGGTTATTATGGGGGAAAATGGAATTTTTTGTGTTATTTTTAACTAATTAAGGCTGTTACACCTCATTTTATATTCCAAAAAATATTGCTGACGAGCGGTATTCCTGGAACTATCAAATGAAAATCAAAACTGTAGTTTACATTATTTTAAACCGTTTATACTTCCATAAATTCAAAGAAAACTCCTATTGTCCTTTTAATAAGCGCTTATATTTATATAGTGCTTTTGTTTTATTGGAGGGATTTATGGAATATGAATTAAAGGTGCGCATTCTTGCCAGACGTGAAGTCAGGCAATTACTCGAAGTTAAGGACGTAATAAACACTGTCGAAGATACATTTTTGGAATTAGGCAAGGGGAAAGTCTTTCATCCGGTAAAAGAGCCGATGTGGCTTAACGAAGCAAAAACAAATATGCTGCTTGCCATGCCCGCTTTTATTCAGGACAAAAAACTTGCAGGCGTTAAATGGGTCAGCATGTTTAAGGATCAAAAACCGGGCTTTCCTACATGCGCCGGAACTCTGCTTGTTTTAAGCAGCAGTGAAAACGGACAGCCTTATGCAATTTTGGAAGCGACAGATATCACAACGATGAGAACGGCAGGCGGACACGGCGCTGTTGCCGCTAAATATTTGGCAAAAAAAGATTCAAAAACACTTGCGGTAATCGGCTGCGGCGAAGAAGCGAAAGCCGGTATAGATGCTCTTCTCACATTATTTTCGCTTAAAGAAATAAAAGTTTTTGATATTAACAATATCGCGATGCAGAGATTAAAAGATTATTTAGGCAAAAGAGCGGACGTTGTATTTGCACAAACGTCAGAAGAAGCGGTAAAAAACGCGGATATTGTATTGATTGTAACAACTTCACGAAAACCTGTCGTCATGTTTGAATGGCTCGCCAAAGGATGCACCGTTTTGGGTCTTTATTCATTTTATGATCTTGATCCATCCTGCTCAAAAAAAGCTGATAAATGGGTATTGGGATCAAAAAAGACTGATAATCATCAAATTGTTTTTGATCCATTGTTAAAAAAATTTAATTTATCAATGGATGATGTTTACGCTGATCTGGGAGAGATTGTCTGCGGCGCTGAAAAAGGCAGAGAGAATAATGATGAAATAATTGTTTATACGTGTCTTGGAATGGGCGCTCTTGATACCGCGGTAGGTGAAACTATATACAGAAGAGCGATAGAAAAAAGAGTCGGCACAGTTATCGACTTATCATAAAACATGAAGGGAGAAACATTATGGCAAGAAAATACTTTGACGCCGGGACTACCCAGCACACAAAAGCTCTTAGCGAGTACGCCGCGAATCTTCGTTACGAGAATATTCCGCCTGAAGTAATTGAACGCGCAAAACTTATGACGCTTCATACGCTTGGAGTTTCTATCGCGGCTAAACCTGTTGATTTAACCAGTAAGGCGATTCAGTGCGGCTTGATAATGAACGGAGGAGAAGGCGGAAAAGCGACAAGCTGGGTCGGCGGACATAAATTAAGCGCCGCAAATGCCGCTTTTGTTAACGGAACGTTGGCTGACATGCTCGATTGGGAAGACTGCTCGTGGGCTGGACATCCAAGCGCGGGCACATTCCCTGCGGCTATCGCCGTTGCGGAGGAGTTAGGCGCAAACGGCAAACAATATTTGGAATCCGTTGTCGCAGGTCTTGAAGTTTATTTAAGGGTCGCCATGTCTGTTCAGCCGCCAAGGGATTTTAATCACAATCAGGGATGGGGATTAACATCCTGGCAGTCATTTGCCGCCGCTGTCCCCGCCGCCAAACTTATGGGACTTGACGCAGATAAAATAAATCAGGCTTTCGGCATGACATCGATCTATACAACAATTTCGAGTAACCTGTCGCAGGCAACAATGTCTAACGCCTACCATTACGAGCATGGACACTGTGCTATTAGCGGCGTAATGGCGGCTTACTGCGCGAAACTTGGCATTGATAATCTTCACGGCGGACTTGATGTTCCATACGCATTCGTAGAAAAACTTACAACAGAGCCCAAACGTGACTGGATGATTAAAGATTTAGATAAATTTCTTTTAATGGATATTTTAATTAAACACTGGCCTGCAAATATGTGGGTGCAGACTCCTGTAGAAATTGTAAACGAGCTCGCGATAAAACACGACATAAACCCTGACAATATCGAAGAAATTTTAGTTGATCCTCCAACGCAATTTAGAATGCATTATTACAAAGAAGGATTTTCTTCGCTAATGGAAGCGCAGTTTAGTATGCCTTATGTTATCGCCGCAATTTTAATTAATCATAAACCAGGCGCGAACTGGTATACGCGGGAGATGATGTCCAATCCAAGACTTTTATCAATTGCGGATAAAGTTAAATCGGGAACAAGCGAAGAACATACGCTTCAAGGATCTTTTAATATGTATGTGGATGGAACTTTCCCGGAAAAGACTGTGACTATCACCATGAAAGACGGTACGCAATATACAGGAAAAAAAGCCGGTCATAAAGGTCATCCAAAAGATATGCTCACAAGAGATGAGTTCTGCGAAATTTTCAGACACAACGCTCTTACCGCCATTTCAGGCGATAATGCTGACGCTCTTATTGACTATATTTTGAATATTGAAAAACACGATGACTTTAGCGGTTTTGGCTCACTGTTACAGCAGAAGGAGAGTTAAACCATGAAATCAATTGCTGTTCTTGGCACAGGCGCTACCGGCTGCACAATTGCGGCGGACAACATACTGCGGGGTAATATAGTGCATCTTTGGGAAGATGCGCACCGCTGGAATGAGAATATCGCTGATATAGAAGAAAAGGGCGGCATTGAAATTGCGGGTAACGCAGTCACGGGATTCGCGAAAGTAGACAAGATTTATAAGAATATGGCGGGGGCTGTAGAAGGCGCGCAGATTATTTTTATTGCTGCGCTTGCTTCCCGCCACGCTGATATTTTTAATGAACTGGCTCCGCTGCTGCTTCCCGGGCAGACTGTTTGTATTTCGGCAGGATGCGCAAGCGTTATTCTTTTGCGTCAAATGTTAGGTGATAAAAAGGGCATTATTACAGGCGAGATGAGCGGAAATGTTTATCCATGCCGCATGGACGGAAAAGCAAAAGTTATCGCGGCTTTGCCTTATAAAATTAAAAATGCCGCCGCGTTTCCCGCAAGAGATACGGATAAATTTATTAAAAACCTTGAGGGCGTGTATGAATGTAAAGCTGTTAAAAATATTCTTGAAAGCGCTCTAAATGCTCCCAATCTTTCCATTCATCTTGCGGGTTCCCTGCTGAATGTATGCAGCATTGATAAAAAAGCTGATTTTCGTTTATATGCCGAAGGACTTTCAGAAAACGTAGCGCGGGTTATTGAAGCTGTAGAATCAGAAAAACAAAAATTACTGTCTATTTTTGGTTATAACTGCGTTTTACATGCTCCTTTTATTCGCCAGCTCATGCAATATGACTCGTTTCCGGAGTTTAATATTTTCAGAAGTCTTTTGGGTCCTTCGGGGATGAATCATCGCTATATAACGGAAGATGCCGCTTTTGGACAAAGTCTTTTTTTATCACTCGCTTCGCAGTTTAATATTATCGTGCCATGCAGCCGGTCTCTTGTTCATCTTGCAGGCGCAATTAACAACACGAATTATTTTTCTTCTGGACAGACTGCCAANAAACTCGGAATGGGGGGAATGACAGTTGAACAGATTAACAGATATTTAGATACCGGCGTTGCCGGTTAAAAAAATTNTATAAGAGGAGTAAAAAATGAAAAAGTTTATTTCNTTATTGNTCGTTGCGGTATTACTGATTACTGTAATGACAGGATGCAGAGGAAGAGATCAGGCNGGNGCATATCCAACATCTGATAAACCCATTAAATTNAAAATGGGTTATGATCCGCCGCCAAACGAGATTACAGACCTTGCCGCAAAAGAATTCAAAAGAATGGTCGAGGCTCGGACAAACGGCGCAGTAATAATCGAATTGTATCCGGCGAATCAGCTTGGATCCATGAAGCAGATGATGGACGGCGTACTTTCAGGAACCATCGAAATGACGTTAAATCCGTGGAATATGCTTACAACAGTTATGCCCGAATTCAATACAATGATTCTGCCGTTTAATATCGACTCTATCGAATTATACTGGAAAGTTGTAACCGGACAGGAATTCAGGGATAAAATAAATGAACTTGCGAATAAAAAAGGTCTTGTATTTCTGGGCGTTCCTAACGGAGTTTTGCGCGGTCTGATTTCAAAAAGACCAATAAGAACGCCTGCGGATTTAAGAGGAATAAAAATTCGCGTAATGGACGGACCGATTTATACTGATATGTTCAACGCGTGGGGAGCAGGCACTGCGGTTATTTCGTTCGCGGAAAGTTATACAGCTTTACAACAGGGTGTTATTGACGCAATTGACAACAATCCCGAGATGGGCGTCCTTATGAAATTCTTTGAAGTGGCAAAATATTATTCTCCCACAAACCATGTCGTTCACGGCTGTCCGATGTTTATAAACGAACAATACTGGAAGAAACTTTCTCCCGAGCAGCAGCAAATTATGATGCAGGCGGCAAGAGAAATGGAAGAATTTTCATACAAAACGTATATGCCTATCGGAAGCGGGTTTGATGATATAGCGGTAAAAGAATACGGCGTTACATTTTTTGAAGTTGATCAGGAGACAAGGCAAAAGTTTATCGATATGGCGCAGCCTGTTTATACCAAATACAGAGGCGTAATCGGAGAACAGTTTTATGACTGGTTCATGAGATACGTTGATAATTTGAGATAATACAGGGATTTTTAACAGGAGGCAGCATTATGAAAAATGCAATTGAAGTTCTAAAAACAACGGAGAGAATCATTCTTAGTTTTCCGTTTTTGTTTTTATCAGCGGCAATCGTTGTGAATGTTGTTATGCGAAAAGTTTTTGCCGCCAATATATTCTGGCTGGAAGAATTTTCGCGTTATATATTTGTATTTTCAACATTTCTGGGAGCGAGTATTGCTGTCACCATGAACAAACATCCAAAAATGTCCGCTTTGCAGGATGTGATTGGAAAAAAGAGAGCTGCCTGGCTTATTTTGTTTTCTGATATTATCTGCACAGGTATTTCAGCTTACCTTTGCGTATATGCGGTAACACAGGTAATGAATCTGATTCGTCTTCAAACAATAACAAGCGCCATGAGTATGCCTTTATGGATTGTGTACGTTATTATTCCCATCAGCATGATCGGCATGGTAATTCGTTTTTTCCTTTTGATAATGCGGGATATTAACACAGTTCTTGGGAAAGGAGAGAAATCATGATTGTATTAATTGTTTTTTTTCTGCTGCTTTTAATCGGCGTGCCGATGGCTTATGTAGTTTTGGGAGCGGCAATAACAGGTATTTTGTTTTACACAAATACAAGTATGCTGATAGTTATCCAGCAGATGTTCGGCGGACTTGATAATTTTGTAATGCTTGCGATTCCTTTATTTATAATCGGCGGAAATATCGCAGCCAAAGGAAAAACATCAGTGCATTTAATTAGCGTAATGAATGTAATCTTTGGACGCATTAAAGGCGGATCTGTTATTGCTACAATTGCGGCATGTACATTTTTTTCCGCTATCTCAGGTTCAGGTCTTGCGACAATTGTGGCAATCGGAACAATAATGATCCCAAGTCTTGTAAAAGACGGTTATCCGCAAAAAATGGCGATGGGTTCCGTCTGCACAACAGGCTCGCTCGGCATTTTGCTGCCGCCAAGCACGCCGATGATTTTATTTTGCGTCGCTATGGGAACATCAGTCGGAAAACAATTTATGGCGGGCTTTGTTCCCGGTATAATACTTGCTGTCTGCTGGATGGTTTATTTATATATTGTATGCCGGAATAAAGATTACGGAAACAGGGTTACATACACAATAAAGGAAGCGGCGATTATTATTTTTAGGGCAATCCCTGCGTTAATTTTTCCGCTTATTGTTTTAGGTTCAATTTATACAGGCTGGGCAACTCCGACAGAAGCCGCCGCGCTTTCCGTTGTCTATGTGCTGCTGCTCGAAGTTTTTGTATATAAAACAATTAAACCGCAAAAAATGTTTTCCGCTTTTTTTGAAGGTATAATAAATTCTTCTACGCTTGTTCTTATTATCGCCGCGGCTTCGGTCATGAATTGGCTCCTAACAGTACAGCAGGTTCCAATGATGATAACGGAATTTTTAACAGTAACAGTCAGCAGTAAAATCGCGTTTATATTGCTTCTTTGGCTTATATTCCTTGTAGTTGGTTTATTTGTAGACCTTATAGCTTTAATAGTAGTGCTGGCTCCGATTCTATTGCCTTCGCTTTCATTGTACAACATCGATCCAATTCATTTTGGAATCATCGCAATAATGGCTTCGCAAATAGGCTGCATCACGCCGCCGTTTGGCGTCAATCTATTCGTAACAATGAATGTATCGGGACGGCCATTTGCCGAAGTAATGCGATCAACATTCCCGTACCTGATCATTTTATTTTTAGTGAGCATGATTGTCACCTTTGTGCCGCAGATTGCTCTCTGGCTGCCCAATCTAATGAGGTGAAAATGAAGAAGTAAACAGGAAATAGAACTTAAACAGAGGCGCAAGGAAGAAGGAAGATTTCAGCCACGAATATCTAATATTTCTTAGGTTTAAGAAATAGATTTCAAGCAGTAAGTTCGGTTTTGTTCGTGGTAAAATCTTTTTTACGATTCCCGTTACTTTCGACCTATCCTTATCGCATTGGTAATAATGTGCAAATTATCCTGTTCATAAACGCCGAAAAGCTGTATTATATATGTAAGAAACAAATTTCTTTAGGAGTTTCTATGGCAGATATACAAACACAACCTGACTACCCAAGAGGCATTACCTTTGAACAAGTCTGGGCAGCCTTGCAAGAAACAGACCGTCAAATAAAAGAATCTCAACAAGAAACGGCTCGCCAAATAAAAGAATCTCAGCTCGAAACAGATCGCCAAATAAAGGATATAAATAAGCGGTTTGGCGAGTATTCCAACCGGTTAGGCGAAATTTCTGAGTATATGATCGCTCCCAATTTAGTAGAAAAATTTAATGAGCTTGGATTTAATTTCCAAAAAACTAGCAAAAATACTAAGGTAGCAGACCATCAAAACAATATCTTTTTTGAAATTGATTATTTCTTGGAAAATTACAATAAAGCCATGCTTGTAGAAGTAAAAACAAAATTAATTTCCGATCATGTAGATGCTCATATCGAACGTCTTGAAAAAATGCGAAAATACGCCGATTTACATGAAGATAAACGATCCTTTTTGGGCGCTGTTGCGAGCGTTGTAATACCGGATGATATTAAAGAGCTGGCATTAGGTTATGGATTATTTATTATCGAACCTTCCGGAGAAACATTCAAAATAACTCCGCCTGACGGCAAGCCGAAAGAATGGTAACTTTATTTCTCCAGATAACCAGCCAGTTCGATTAATTCAAGGTGAACAGTTTTAATTTTCTTTTCACTGTGGAGTTCTATTGGAAACCATTCTTTGGCTATTTCTCTTAAAAAGTCCGCTTTATGCTCTACAGAGTGACCTTTCCTNAGTATTTTATAAAGCTCATCCTGATCTACCCCGCCTTTTGTATCTTTTATCTTTTTTACCGGATCGCTGCCAGCGGCAGATAATCCGCANCTATACGCATGATTTAAGGCTTCTGCAATATCAGTAAAATCGGTACCGGCAATATTAATTTTAAANTCCAATTTTGTATTTATACTTTGNTGAATACTCATGTCCTTGAATTTACTAACTATTTTTCCATCAACTTTATCCAATACATTTCCTTTTTGACTCATATTCGCTCCTATATTAATATTAATTATGTATTTAATTTATGAGTTTTGTCAATATTCATCTTTTTCCCTTAAAATCCGCCCTTTTCCCCTTATTGACAATATTTGGAATTTCACTTAAAACATAGTAAACACATAAGTATTGTGTGTAAATTAATAGGAGACCACTATGAGAGCGGAAAAAATCACAGACCTTATCGGGAACACGCCGATTGTAAAACTCAATAAAATTAACAAGGGGGAAGCGGATGTTTATGTCAAGCTGGAAAGTTTTAATCCCATGCACAGCGTAAAAGACCGCATCGCTCTTTCGATGATCGAAGCTGCGGAAAAAGACGGCAAAGTGAAACAGGGAACTGTTATAATAGAGCCGACAAGCGGAAATACAGGAATCGGGCTTGCTTTTGTCGCGGCAGTTAAAGGGTACAAGGTAATTTTTACCATGCCGGAAACAATGAGCGTAGAAAGGCGAAAGCTCCTAAAGGCGCTTGGAGCGGAACTTGTGCTGACAGAAGGAGCAAAAGGTATGAAAGGAGCGATCGCAAAAGCCGAAGAGCTTGCAGCTCAGACGCCTGATTCTTTTATACCTCAGCAGTTCGAAAATCCCGCGAATCCTGCGGTACACGAAAAAACCACAGGACCTGAAATCTGGAATGATACCGATGGCAAAATCGATATTTTAATCGGCGGAGTTGGTACAGGCGGAACAGTTACAGGTTCCGGAAAATTCCTTAAATCAAAAAAAGCCTCGGTTACAGTAATAGCTGTTGAGCCTTCCGCTTCTCCTGTTCTCTCCGGCGGCCAGCCGGGTCCTCATAAGATACAGGGTATTGGCGCGGGCTTTGTTCCCAAAGTTTTTGACGCGTCAATTATCGATGAGATTTATCAAACCGATGATGTCAAAGCCGGTAATGCGGCAAGGCTTCTTGCCAAAGAAGAGGGGATTCTTGTCGGTATTTCATCAGGCGCAATTCTTGATGCCGCATTAGAAGCAAGCAAAAGACCCGAAAATAAAGGTAAAACAATTGTAGCGGTTCTTCCTGACACAGGCGAGCGTTATCTGTCAACATGGCTTTGGGAAGAGTGATAAGATAAATGAGCTTGTTACAAAACTCAGGTTAGTTTTGTAACAGCCTCAGATATATACACATTTTCTTAACAATATGCTATTCTCAATCCATCAGACACAATCTGGGGGCAAAACATGGTAATTATTTTAAAGCAAAACCACGAACAGCGGCAGCTTGATAATCTTCTAAAATGGCTGTCAGAATTAAACTTAAAAACTACTCTTGTAAAGGGCGAGCAGTCTTCGATTTTGGGATTGATTGGAGACACGTCGGTTGTTGATATCGACATGGTTAAAGCAATGGATATCGTAGAAAGCGTCAAGCGGATTCAAGAACCGTTTAAGGCTGCGAACCGCAAGTTTCATCCCGACGATACCATTATCGATGTGGCAGGGCGAAAAATCGGCGGCGGTAATTTTACGTTAATTGCGGGTCCGTGTTCCATTGAATCACGCGAACAGATTTTGGATATTGCCGCAAAGGTAAAAGAAAGCGGAGCCGCGATGCTTAGAGGCGGCGCTTTTAAGCCGAGGACTTCACCGTACGCATTTCAGGGGCTGCGTGCCGAGGGGCTTGAACTTTTGCACGAAGCGAAAAAAGAAACAGGGCTTCCAATTGTTACAGAGATTATGAACGTTAATCATATTGATATGTTTTCAAATGTTGATGTGATTCAGGTGGGCGCGAGAAATATGCAGCACTTTGAACTTTTAAAAGAACTTGGGAGAATTGATAAACCAATTTTATTAAAGCGCGGACTTGCCAGCACTATCGAAGAACTTTTAATGAGCGCAGAATATATAATGGCAGGCGGAAATAAAAATATTATTTTATGTGAGCGCGGAATACGCACTTTTGAAACATACACAAGAAACACCCTGGACTTGTCCGCGATTCCGCTTATAAAAGAACATACTCATCTTCCGGTTGTAGTTGATCCAAGCCATGCAACAGGAATTTCAAGATTGGTAAAACCGATGTCTCTTGCGGCAGCGGCGGCAGGCGCGGACGGCTTAATTATCGAAGTGCATAATGATCCGGCTCACGCGTTATGTGACGGAGCGCAGTCATTAACGCCCGAAGCGTTCGCAGAACTTGTCGGCAGCTTAAATAATATTTTACCAGCGTTAGGTAAGAATACTGTTAAGTAAACGGTAACAACATGATTGATGTAACAAACTGCAGAAAAACGCAATCACAGGAAGCCGCGCTTCTAACGAGCCGCATAAGCGTTGCGTGCCAGGGAGTGGAAGGAGCGTATTCGCAAATTGCAGCTAACACAATATTCAAGCAGCCTGATGTAATGTATATGCGTACTTTTGACGGCGTTTTCCGGGCGGTTGACAACGGTTTATGCCGCTACGGAGTTTTGCCGCTTGAAAACTCAAATGCGGGTTCCGTAACGGATGTTTATGATCTAATGAAAACGTATAAATTTTTTATTGTTCGAAGCGTAAAGGTGTCTATCTCTCATATGCTGCTTCAAAAGAAAAAAACAAGCGTAGAAAAAATAAAAGAAGTATATACACATGAACAGGCGGCAAGACAATGCAGCAAATTCCTGGAACAAAACAGTCATATAAAAATTAATCTAAGCGCAAACACGGCGGCGGCAGCTCAGTTTGTAGCGGAAAGCGAAAGAGAAGATATAGCGGCAATTGCCTCAGAGAATTGCATCAGTCTTTATAATTTAACGGCATCATCAAAAAATATTCAAAACAACAATAACAATTACACAAGATTTATCTGTATTTCAAAGGAGTGCGAAATATTTGACAATGCGGATAAAATAAGCCTTATGCTGTCGCTTGAAAATAAAGCCGGCGCATTATACGAAGTAATTAAACAGTTTGCGGAACGTAAATTAAACCTTATAAAACTTGAATCGCGTCCAATTGCGGATACGGACTTTGAGTTTATGTTTTATTTTGATGTTCAGGCGAATATGGAAAACGAAGAAGTACAAGAGCTTCTGCCAAAGCTTGAAGAAAGCGTTAAACAGCTTGTCTTTTTGGGAAATTACAGCGAAATTAATTCGCGCTTAACTTAATAACATCGAAAAAAACGTAACTGTATTCTCTCCGTTGTTATACGCAATTTTGCAAGTTTTTCCAAGTTCTGTTACATCAATGCCAGCCGCTTCAATGGAACCAATCATCAATTGCGGGAAAGGACACGGATCAGGAAAAGAGCAGGCTGTTTTACCGGTTTTGCTTTCGCAGATTGGGCAGTTTCCCGCGCTGTAAACAGGCGTATCACCCAATATTTTTTTTATTTCACAGGTAAGAAGCGAATGAAGACGCCTTCCCTTTGTCATTCCATCGTAATCAAAAGAATCTTCCAAATTGTGTTTGGTTGTAAACACTAAAACATTTTTATATAAAAGTATTTTTTTTTGCTGTTCTTCAAATGAACCGCACGCGGGAGGACAAGTCCACGATTTATTATAACATCCGCATGCGTTTGTTTTACAATAATCAAGCAAACTTTCAGAAAAAACCAGCGCAGAAACAGGCGTCTTCGCCAATTCATGAACCGCTACGCCGACAGAAAAAGCTGTTTCCTTAACAACGCTAACCAAATTATTAATATTTTTTTTCCTTTGCGCTGCTTCCTGTGAGCCTGACGTTTCCTTGTGAAAGAAAATTTTCAATTATGGTTTTTCCATCGGAAGTTAATATTGATTCAGGATGAAACTGCACTCCAAACACAGCGTATTCCTTATGACGCACTGCCATGATTTCGCCTGCGGCACAGGAACAGTCTTCTGTCCATGCCGTAATTTTTAACGAGTCCGGTAAAGTAGATTTAATTCCCGCAAGCGAATGATACCTTGCGGCTTTAATTACATTCGGCATTCCCTTAAACAGCGCGTCTTGTGTGTCGATTGTAACTTGCGAAGATTTTCCATGCATCAATTTGCTTGCGTACGAAACTGTGCCGCCGAACGCTTCAAAAATCGCCTGATGTCCCAGACAAATTCCAAGAATAGGCATAACAGTGTGCAATTGTTTAATCACCTCAATGCAAATGCCCGCGTCTGAAGGTTTGCCGGGGCCTGGAGAAATTACAACGCACTCAGGCTGCATATTTTTAATTTCATCAACGCTTAGGGAATCGTTACGCACAACTTTAATGTCAGGATTTACAGAGCCGATTAGCTGATACAGATTATATGAAAAGCTGTCATAATTATCAATTAAGAGGATCATTCAATGCCTCCCGATGAAAGTTTAAGAGCCTTCATCACTGCTGCCGATTTATTAACGCATTCCTGATACTCTGATTCAGGATCACTGTCCGCTACAATTCCCGCTCCGCTTCTTATAAACACTTTGTTGTTTCTTTTGTATACGATTCTTATTGCGATACATGTGTCCATGTTGCCTGTAAAATCGAAGTAACCGATCGCGCCGCCGTAAATACCGCGTTTGTTTTTTTCCTGTTCGTTTATTATCTGCATGGCGCGTATTTTGGGAGCGCCGGAAAGAGTGCCTGCGGGAAGCACTGCGTTAATTGCGTCAAGCGCTGTTTTATCTTCACGTATGTCACCTGACACTGTGGAGCCTATGTGCATCACGTGTGAGAATCTAAGAATTGATAAATAATTATCAACTTTTACAGAGCCGAACTTGCTTATTTTCCCAAGATCGTTTCTGCCGAGGTCTACAAGCATGTTGTGTTCCGCAAGTTCTTTTTCGTCGGCAAGCAAATCTTTTTCAAGAGCGATGTCTTCTTCATCGGTCTCGCCGCGTTTTCGCGTTCCCGCCAATGGATAGGTAAACAGTTTGCCGTTGTGCAGTTTTACAAGGGTTTCCGGGGAAGCTCCCGCAATCTCCAGATTGCTTCCGGAAAAATAAAACATATACGGCGAAGGATTTATTGTTCTAAGAACACGGTAGGTGTCAAAAATGCTGCCTTCAAAATCCGCGTCATAACGGTTAGACAGAACAACCTGAAAAATATCGCCTTCTTTAATATGATTCTTTGCGTTCATCACCATCCGGCAGTATTCTTCTTTTGTAAATAATGCGTTAAATTCAGATTTAATATTTGCGGAAGGAATTTGCGTAAAACCTGCAGATTGATTGCTTCCCGTTTTTATTATTTTTTTTAATTCTTCAAGCTGCTTTTTTCCTCTTTCGTATTCAGCTTCCAGATTATTTGTTTTTATATTAACTATTAAAATAATTTTTTGCCTGTAATGATCAAAAGTAATCACTTTATCAAAGAGCATTAAATCAACATCGTTAAAACATTCTTCGTCAACAGCGCTGAGTTTAAGCGTAGGTTCGCAGTATTTGGCGTAATCGTAGGCAAAGTATCCGACAAGTCCGCCTGTAAAAGGCGGCAGATAATCAAACTTAATGCTTTTATGCTGATCCAGAATCTCCTGAATATGCTTGTTTGGATTATCAGTTTTAAAAGATTTTGATTCTGCGGAATTTATGTTAAATAAACCGTCAATGCAGGTAATCTCCAGCAAAGGATCAAACCCCAAAAAAGTATATCTCCCCCATGTCTTTGTGTCTTCTGCGCTTTCAAGAATAAAACAATGCTTGCTTACATTCATAAGTTTTTTTAATACATCAATGGGCGTAGCCATATCAGCATATATTTCATCGCTTAATGGAATAATATCGAACTGTTTGATTTCGGCGGAACTTTTAAGTTCGTCCAAAGCCGGTTTTATCATTAAAAATTTCTCCTAAATAATCTTTTTTTCGACTACGGCGCGTATTCTTAATTCATCCATCAGCGAAGAGAACTGTTCCAGATCAAGCGATTGAGCGCCGTCGCACAAAGCTTTCGCCGGATTGTTATGCGCTTCTATCATTAAGCCGTCGGCGCCTACAGCAAGAGCCGCTTTCGCAAGGGGCGGAACAAGGCTTCGGCTGCCTGAAGCGTGGCTTGGATCAACAATTACAGGGAGGTGTGACTTTTGTTTTATAACCGCAATAGCCGATAAATCCAGAGTGTTACGTGTCATTGTCTCGAAAGTGCGGATTCCCCTTTCGCACAGCACGACATTATCGTTCCCGGAAGAAACAATATATTCAGCGCTCATCAATAATTCTTCGATAGTGTTGGCAAGACCGCGTTTTAAGAGAACCGGTTTTTTTAGTTTGCCTACAACTTTTAATAAATCGTAATTTTGCATATTTCTCGCGCCTATCTGCACCATATCGACATCTTCAAATAAATCGACTTGCGTCTGATTCATTATTTCGGAGACAATCGGCAAGCCGGTTTCTTTTTTGGCGAGGCGAAGCATATCAAGCCCCTCAACCTGTTTACCCTGGAAAGCATAAGGCGAAGTTCTCGGCTTAAACGCTCCCCCGCGAAGAATTTTTGCGCCGCTCAATTTTACGCTTTTTGCGATTTCAAGAATTTGATCATTGCTTTCTACTGAACACGGTCCTGAAATGACAGGGAAAAATCCTTCGCCGATTGACACGCCGCCGACATTTACAATCGTATCATCATGGCGGACTGTCCGGTTAACAGCCTTAAACTGTTCTGTGATGCGTTTCCCAAAATCAATAATGTCATTTGTCTCAACAACATGATCCAAATCGACCGCCATTGTGTTGCCGATAAGGCAGATAGCGGCATGCTCTGTTCCAACGCTATATATGGTAGAAAATCCTTTTTGTTCCCATTCAGTTATAAACATATCAACCTTTTCTTTNGGAACGCCGGGTTTTAGAATAAATACCATTTTTGACTCCTTGGTTNATTTTATCAAAAAAGGAAGATTCACGCCAGANCACTTTAAAGCCTGATTGCGGCTGTTTCGCGGTTGATTAAACCAAAAATTAAGTTTACAATTACGGTATGAATGACGAACAGAAAACNAATTTTATCGAAAAGTACTCAAAGCTTATGCTTGAGCGGGGAATGATAGATAACGAGCTCTATCAGAAATATGAAGTAAAACGCGGGTTGCGCGATATCAGCGGAAAGGGCGTCCTTGTAGGACTAACCGAAATTTCCGAGATTATTTCGTATGTAATGGAGGAGGGCGATCTTGTCCCCTGCGAAGGCAAACTCTTTTACCGCGGCATAAATATCGAAACCCTTGTTGATGGTTTTTTAAGCGAAAAACGTTTTGGCTTTGAAGAAGCGTGCTTCCTTCTTTTGTTCGGACATCTTCCCGGCAAAAAAGAGTTTGATGATTTTTATTCGATGATCGAAGAACACACTGTTCTGCCGGAAAATTTTGTTCGTGATACGATNATGACATCGCCTTCAAAAGACATGATGAATTCTTTATCAAAAGGCGTNCTCACTCTTTATGCTTTCGATGAAAANCCNGATGATATTTCGATCCAGAATGTGCTTCGTCAGTCAATCAATTTGATAGCTCAGTTTCCGCTGCTTGCGGTTTACGGCTATCAGTCTTTTTCGCATTTTCATGACAACAAGAGCCTTATGATTCATCCGCCGCAAAAAGGAAAATCCATTGCGGAAAATATTCTTATCATGCTTCGTCCTGATTCAAGTTACACAGAGCTTGAAGCTAGAATCCTTGACATCGCTCTCGTACTTCACGCGGAACATGGCGGCGGCAATAACTCGACTTTTACAAATCATGTTGTTACATCATCGCATACCGATACATATTCAACAGTGGTCGCTTCTCTCGCTTCTCTAAAAGGTCCCCGCCACGGCGGCGCAAATATTAAAGTTGTGCAAATGTTCCGTGACATGATGAAAAATATTTCCAACTGGAACGATGAAAACGAAATTAACGCATACCTCGAAAAACTTCTTAACAAGGAAGCTTTTGATAAATCCGGTTTGATTTACGGAATGGGTCACGCCGTTTACTCGCTCTCGGATCCTAGAGCGTGTATATTGAGGCAGTTTGTCGAACAGCTTGCAAAAGAAAAAGGCCGCAATGACGAGTACAACCTTTATTCAAAAGTGGAAAGACTTGCTCCGGAAATAATTGGAAAGGTCAGAAAGATTTATAAAGGCGTAAGCGCCAATATCGATTTTTATTCAGGTTTTGTATACAGCATGCTGGACCTTCCCGAAGAAATATTTACGCCGCTTTTCGCAATTGCCCGTGTAGCAGGATGGAGCGCTCACAGACTCGAAGAGCTTGTAAACAACGGAAAGATCATACGTCCGGCGTACAAATCCGTTACCAGGAAACAGTCTTATGTTCCGATAAAAGATCGTAAGTAATTTCCGGTATTTTGTTTCTATAATATATTCGCATTTTTTATTATGAAAGGCTTTTTAAGATATTTTGGAATTTTCGCATTTATATTAGTGATTGTTTTTTCATTAAGTACATGCGCAAAAGATATCCTGGATGGAACCAGCTGGATGGCAAAATTTCAGGATGTTAAAATTATTCTAAGGTATAATAATCCGAATTTTTCTATGTCTGCCGGAGGACATATATTGATGGAAGGAACCTATTCTATTTCTGATAATATACTATCAATGGCAGAGACCATATTATCAGAAGATATGGATAATGCTGTTATCCTTACCGGAACATTATCTGGAAATACAATATCCATAATTTTGGGGAATGAAACAATAGCGTTCTCAAAACGTCACCGAATTTTTAACTAGATTAATTATTGGAAAAAGGAGTCTTGGTGAATAAGCTGCTTTTTATGGTAATTCTCATATTCATATCAACAGAAGAAAAAAATATTAAAAATACTTGACAAATACGATATAATATCGTATGTTTAATCGTATGAAAGTAACGGCAATAATATCAGATGAATTAGTAAATAATGTAAAGGCATATACCAGAAGTTCAACGGTTACTGAAGCAATAACAATAGCTTTAAAAGACTGGGTAGATATTTATAACATAAAAGAATTAAATAAAAAAATAAAAGAAAGTCCAATTGAGATAAAAAATGGACAAAACATAAGGGAAATAAATCGAAATTCATGAACCTCAACCGACTGAAACATACTAAAAGGAGGTTCCCCTCTTGATAATACTTGATACATCAGTTTGGATTGAACATTTAAAAAATAATCAAAATTATTTTCCAAGAATTTGTAAATTATTGGAAAGCGGGGAAATATTGTCTGTAGAATGTGTTTTTGGTGAATTATTACAAGGTGTTAAAAATAAAAAAGAAGAAGAAATAATTTTGAAATATTGGGAACATTTACCCAAGAAGAAATATAGAGATATTATTATTAAAGCAGGTATATACTCAAAAAATAATAAATTATTGGATAATGGTGTTGGTTTAATAGATTCAATAATAATAATGCATGGAATAAAAAGCAAATCAAAAATATGGACACTTGATAAGAAATTATTAAAAGTATTACCAGAAGAATTAAATTATGAAGAAAATCCCAACTTTGTCTAACAAACGATTAACACTCTCCGGCTTATGGGCGGTTCGGGTTCCTCATTTGTTACGCGCACAATTTCATCAATGATGGAATTGTTTAATATGTTTTTATTAGGAGGGCGGCTGTTAAATCCAATTACATAAATTATTTTACTTTCCGCAGCCGCAGGAACAGCCATTACATTTGTTTTTTCTCCTTTTGCGGTGTATCGAAAAAATGATTGCCGCAACAATTGCGAATAAAACCAAACCTGTAATGATTGTTCCTGCATGTTCCATATTTATATCCTCTGTTTTAATCTGTCGGGACGGAATAAAAGGAAAATAAACCCTGCAGTTAAAAGAAACGCAAAGATTGTTCCTGCTCCAAAATGTCCTGTAAACATCATCCCAAACTGATAAATGCAAAGCGAAACGATATAGGCAAATCCGCATTGATAGCCGATTGCGCCCCAGAACCATTTGATGTTATTCATCTCACGCCTGATTGCTCCAATTGCCGCAAAGCATGGAGCGCATAACAGATTAAACACCAAAAAGGAAAATGCGCTTATTACGGTAAAATGAGCCGC
>JGI24695J34938_10001413_pt1 | contig 20467 bp, 18 predicted proteins | sample TergutCo191P3_FD_34938 | JGI IMG/M metagenome (IMG submission 34938)
TGCGCGTTATCCGCTGTGGATCGGCGTTTTGGGTTCCAACGGAAATCCTCAGCATCCTGTCAGTTCGGGTTTTGCCGGTCTTGATCTATACTGGGCAAGCCCGCTCGAGATTCATACGGTTCCGAATGTTGAAGCGGCTGTTCTTTTTACCAGCACTCCCGAAGCATGGGCTATGAGGGAACAGCTGACAACAAGCCCCGAAGTTAGTTACATGCTGGAAATGGAAGCTCCGCAGACAAGGGGAGAAAAAATTCTCGGCGTTTCATTAAGCGGTCTTTTCCCCAGCTTTTTCAGAGGTTCCGCGAAACCTGCGCGTGAAGGTTCCGAAGAAGAACTGCCCGATATGCCGGAGAGCGCGAGAGAATCGCGGATTATAATAATCGGAGACACCGATTTTGCAAGCAACATGATCAGCGCCACGCAGAACATAGCGCGCGGAGAGCAGCACAATCTTGACTTTTTATTGCGCGTAACAGACTGGCTTGTAAACGATGACGATATAATCGGCATCAGGAGCAAACAGCCGCATATAGGCCGTTTTGATAAAATTACAGACCCCGAAAAAATGGCGGCGGCAATGGGATTTTCCCAGATTTTAAATGTTGTAATTGTTCCTCTTTTTGTAATCATAACAGGCGTTACCTTCGCTTTAAGGCGCAGAAGAATAGGGCGGGAAGCCGTGCTTCAAAATGCACGTAACAGCGAAGGAAATGTATCCGAAGGAGTTTCCAATGACATATAAAAAACATTTAATTATTCTGCTTTCGATAATAGGCGTTTTGGTCTTATTATACATCGGAAGCATTATTTTTGATTATGACATGAGAAGCAGCCGCTCATCATCCTATGTATGGCTCGATTCGAAAGCCGCCGAAAAAATTTCCAGAATTGTCGTCAGCACCGATAATGAAATTCAAATTGATTTTATCAAAAAAAACGATAAATGGTTTTCAGTTACTACGGGAATCGAACTGCCGGTACGCGCTTCCCGCATTGATGATTTTTTAGGTTTTCTTACAACGCGTTCGGCATGGCCGGTGCGTTCGGCAAGCGCTTCTTCTCATGAAAGCTTCGGGCTTGGCGATGATTCGCCGAGAATTACAATCTACGGCGAACAGGGCGTTATCCTTGATGTTTTGGTCGGTTATGACGATTTAACCGAACGCGAAACTTTTATCCGAAGAGCGGGGCAGAATGAAGTACGCTCGGGCGATAACGCTTTAAAATCATTTTTTGCAAGTTCATTGACAAGCTGGTATAATCTGCGTCTCATCCCGGAAAGCGAAGAAAAAAATGTTAACGCAGGCAGCATTCAAAGGCTTACCGTTTACAGCGAAAACGAAACGCGTGTTTTTACACGTAACAGCAGAAGATGGGATATTTCCGGCTTTACAGTCTTAAATCCCGATTTTGCCGGCATAGAAAATTATGTCGCCAATGTGCTGAACATGGAAGGCGAGGATTTTATCGATGATGAAAAAGCCGCCGAGTACGATTTTAATTACAGCCGCATTACGCTTGAATTCGGAAACGGCAATATAATCACAATCCGCGTAAGCGGACCGGACGAAATGAATAAACGTTACGCGAAAGTGAGCAACTCAAATTACAACTACGTCATTCCGTTATGGACAACGGTGCGGGTTTTCAGAAGTGCGGAAAGTTTCGAAGTTCAATAACTGAAGTTATCAAACAACTCCAATAGTTAATTGTGAGTGCGGACAAACTCTCTGTATTTTTCCGGGTCGCTTTTAAAAGCTATTATCGATGTTTTAGAACTTTTTGCTTTTTTAAGCGCTTCCCCGGCTTCCAGCATTAATCGGCCAGAATTAAGCAGTCTTCCCGAACGCGATGAAATGCCTATAAAAACATCTTGTCCGCCGGAAGAAATTTTTTCGAAAATCCTCTGATAATAATTTTCTAATTTTTCAATTCCGTTATCTAGATTAATGCCGGGTAAAATAACCGCAATGCCGTGTTTGCCGTATTCAAAAAGAAGATCCCTCGAAGTAAAAAAACCTGCTGTTTCTTCTGCGGCGTTTTTAAAAACGCTTTCGTCAGCAAGACCGGGGAAGTCAATCAACACAAGCGTCAAATCTTTTTCCGTGGAAGCGCAGCGGTGCAGTTCCGAATCCAGCCTTTCTTTCAGATATTCTTCCCATCCGATATTTCCGCGCGGCGAATAAAGACCCTTCGGTCCCTGTCCCGGCGTGTATGCGCTCTGCCTTGCCGCAGGCGTTCTGCTTCGCAATGGCGCCTGAGCTTCGATCATGGTTCCCTTGGGTTTTCCGGCGAGAAGATGCAGAAGGATCGTAAAGAAAGCAAGCACTAGACCGACAAGAATGATTAAAAGAGTTTCTTTTAAAATTTTCGTAATGTCAGCGTAATCAAAAGCGCTTGCGATTCCTTTTATATTCGCGTTGCGTATAATTCCGATATCCAAAGCGCTGTATAAATCCTGGTTTGACAGATTAAACCTGTTCCTGAATCTGGGAGAATTATTTACCCATGTTATGGCGTCTCCCGTTTTCTTTTCGAACGCGTATCCGTTATCGGCTCCGGTAACAATCAGCGCTTCGATTGTTTTGGAAGACCTAAGCGAGGTGTCAATCATGCTGATAAATCTTTCGTCCATAAAAGCCATTTTCCCGAAGTTGAGCGCAAGGCCGGAAATCCACGTAAATTCCTGACGTGCAAGCGTTTTACGCTGATCAATGCTAAGGTACATTCTTACAGTCGCCTGAACCAGCGCGAAAAGATAAATTATTATGCACACCGCGGCTATAACCGAGCCTGTTATCGCTTGTTTATTATTGTTTCTTTGTATTTCCATATTTTATATTTCTCTGATATAATTATCGGAAGATTTTATATGCAAATAAGAGATTATTCGCTGCCAAACGGCTGGTATCCGCGCGAAAAAACGAAAGTTTTGTCTTTTTTAAAGGATTATGAAAAAAATGATTCAAAAACCGGGGAATTAAAATCCCGGGCTGCCATCGCTCCCCACGCGGGCTGGTACTATTCCGGCAGTCTCGCGGCGCTTGCCGTTTCGTCATTAAAAAAAGACGCGCAGACAATTGTCATTCTTGGCGGTCATTTATCCGGCGGATCGCCTCCGCTTTTTGCTTTGGAAGACGCGGTAAAAACGCCTTTTGGCTCAATGCCGATAGACGCGGAATTCAGATCGATTTTATTTAAAGAGCTTAACGGCGAAGAAGACCGGTACCGCGACAATACCATCGAAGTGCTTTTACCCATGGTTCATCATTTTTTTCCCGGTTCAAAACTGATATGGCTGCGTCTTCCGTCAAATATTGATTCCTTCGAATACGGAAAAATTATTTCTAAAACCGCCGCTGAATTAAACTTAAAAATAAATGTTCTTGCTTCTACGGATTTAACGCATTACGGCGCGAATTACGGCTTTTCGCCCGCAGGCGCAGGTAAAGAAGCGCTCCGCTGGATGAGCGAAGTAAACGACGCGGCTATTATAAAAGCCGTCGAATCCGGAAACGCCGCCGATGTTTTTCGCTGTGCAAAAGAAGATCAATCATCATGTTCCGCGGGAGCTGTATTGGGCGCGATGGGTTTTGCAAAGGCGGAAAACCTTGGCAGCGCGCGTTTACTGAAATATTCGACAAGCGCGGACATTGAAAATTCAGGTGAAATTCCTGATTCTTTTGTCGGATACGCGGCTTTTTATTATGGGAACCTTTAAAACCGATTATTTTTTTCTTTTTCTTGTATACTTAAATTGGATGAATTATAATTAACCATATAGCCTAAAGGAGTTTTTAATGAAAAAAACATGCAAGATCCTTGCAATTTTAATGGTGCTTGGCGGTATTTTAATCTCTCCGGCGATTTCGCAGGAAGGATGGACAAGAGCGGATTTACAAAGTATTTATATGGAACACCTCCGTCAGGAAGGCTACCTGCCGTCAATTGACGATGATGGTGATATTCATTTTAAAGTTTCCGGCGATAATTATTTTATTATTATTAACGATGATGATCTTCAGTTTTTTCAGGTTTACACCGGCTTCCATTTGGGTGACATAACCCCCGAAGACGCTCTTAACGCCGCCAATATTTCGAACAGGCGTTCAAAAGTAGCGAAGGTCGCCATTTCCTCCGACGGAAAAATCGCTTCTATTACAGCGGAACTGCTTTTGGAAAACCCGATCGGTTTTATTCCTGTTTTTTCCAGAGCGCTGTCGCTTATGAGAAACGCCGAAAGAAATTTCATGGCGCAAATCACTGAGACAAAACCGGTTATAATCGACGATCTTAATAACGATACAGAAATGGGAATTGGAATCGGAAGACGTTAGGTAAAATTATTAGCATAAAACCCGATCTATTTCCGCGGCGCAGTTTTGTTTAACGGTCTCGATTAAATCTTTTTGTTTTAACTCTGGGTTCCTTTTTTTAACAGCCGCCATGTAAGGTAAAAACGTGGTAAAAACCATCTTCTGTTTATCATCTAAAAGATTAAAATATTCTTCCCCGTCTTTCAAAACCGGCAGTTCTAAAATATCATTTTTATATAATTTTAAGAATTCAATTCCGCTTCTTATTCCCGGCTCCCCGCTTCCTGTGATCCACTCCTCATCATTAATTCCGCATTTAGCATTTGTAATTTTACAAACAGGAGCTCCAAACCCTTGCGCGCAGATAACCTCTGCTTTCATCGCAGAAATTTTTTCTTCCAGTTTTTTCCGGTAGAATCGAAGGGATGCTGTTTCGCGGTAAGTTTGATTTTGATCTTCGAGCGGCAGAAAGGGAGTTCTGTATAAAAAAGAAGACATCTGCGATTCAAGCGGTGAAAGACGGTTCTGTTTTTTATCGAAGTACGGATTTAAATATGTTCCTTTTGCGTAAGACCTGCAGCCGATGTAAGAAAAATCCGCGCCGAAGAGCGTTATGCGCTTTGCTCCAAGAGTTTCGGCAAGGGAGAGGCAGGCATAGGTAACATTTCCGCCTGATGTATCCAGCGCCGGAAGCGGTCGCCAGTTATTTGAAACATATTTTGCAAGAGGATGACCGCTTGAAAAAAAAACAGGATAGTCGGAAAAACGCGTCAGCATAGACGGGCTTGCGATATCCAGAACCAGCGGAATTTTTTTAATATCGCATCCTAAAAAATGATAAAAACTGATGTGCTGGCAGTCGATAGAAACAACCGCATCCGGTTTTACGCCGTTGTGTAAAAGCGCGCCTAAAGCTGTGTCAGTGCTGATAATATAAACATTTTTCGATTTTAACAGACTGAGATTTTTAATTTGGCTGTCAAGCGAAGGACCTGCCGCGGCGATAGCCGCTTCTTCGATTTGTTTAACAGGCAGTTTAGTTTGCTTCAGGCATAAGGAATCAGCGTTTTTAATATTGCGTATAATGTTCGAAAACCACTTCATTCCGAAATATGCCTGAACCGAATAATCACCCGAAATTATTTTAATTGTTTTTTGTATTATATCGGCCGCAGCTTCGAATTTTTCTTTGTCTTTTTCTGTCCTTGTCCTTAGGGGAATTATTTTTAAAGAATTGAAAAGAGCGGGTTTAAAATTTTCAAACAAAAATTTTTCTAACTCGTCATGAAGAGGATCGGCAAGCAGTGTAAAACGGCTGCTTGTAAAAAGTTTTTTATAATCTTTTTCTTTTAGTAATTGCTCAATGCTTTCTTTGTCAAAATCAATTACAAGCACACGAGTGTTCGGCAATTCAAGCGCGGCTTGAGGAGCAAAACCTCCGCCGAGTCCCATAAAAACCGCGAAATCATCGTCATTTAAGTTTGATGTTAACCGCCGCGCTTCGCGGATTGGATCGATCATTGAATGGAGAGACTGGTTTCCTTCAGGCAGGCATAAAACAGGAACTGTTTCGCCGTTTTTTGATATTTCAAAAATATATTTAATTTTCATGGGATGCCTGTTTGTTTGCGTTACGCGAAATATTTTTCAGCGCTGTTTCCAATTCATTATCTGTTACCGTTTTTTCGCCGGGAAAAAGCAGCGAAGCAAGTTCCTGTTTTAATTTGCCGGCGTAATTTTTATCTTTTAACGCCGAAAGAAGAGAGTTTAATCCTCTTTTGCAGAGATTTTCAGAATTTTCGTTTATACAAAAGGTTTTATAATTATCGTTTAAATTTTTTTTATCGGGATTTTTATTTAAGTAATCGTTTAATAAACCGCCGCCGTCAACAAAAATATTATTTTTGCTTCCAATCGAAAAAATTCGTTTGGGTAACAAAGAAAGCTGTTGTTTAAACCATTCGGCGTAAATATCCATACTGCCGCTCTGACGCATCAGAAAAGCCCGCGTAAAAATATTCGAGTAAAGCGGCGAAACTCTGGCAGCTTTTTCTAATAAAAGAACGTCAAAATTATAAGGCTTAACATGAGTTATAATATCGGAGAAAGTAAAATCCATTCCTGCCGTAAAAATACTTCCGCGGCTTAAAATTAGCGCCAGATCCAAAGCGGTTGCTGTTACCGTTCCTCTTTGCGGAATTACAACAGACGGAATGTTAAGTTCATGGAGGATGATGCTTTGCCATAAACTTCCGTCATTTATGATTAATTTTTTATCTCCGGCGCATTGAGAAGGAAGAGCGGCGCATAAATTCACGGCAAGGGAAGAAGTTTCGCGTAACAGCAGGCTTCTAAAAATCTGATGCAGATGCAAAAGAGCCCAGCCGCCGCCGTCTGTAGTAACTATAAAATCCGGTCTTATGCCGTAATAAGAAAGAGAAGCAAGCGAAGAAGAGGCGGCGATAATAAGAAAAAATTCCTGCATCTTTTTTATTATAGGTACAGCTTGTTCAAGGCTTGGAGCCGAACCTGTAATGATAACGGGAACAGAAGTTTCCTTGTAAAGGAGGCAGTTTTTTAAATTAGATGTATTCTTAAAAAAATTTTTTACCCATCTTCTTCCAAAAAAGGCTGTTGTCCGCTCTTCCGCGCTGCGGCGTTTGATAAAAGCCACAGCCTGCGAAAGAAGTTTTACATAAGAGTCCTTGTAAAAATTCAAAGACGGACGCCATTCGATTATACGGATATTATCCGCGCCGGTCTGCAGAATATTATTTTCGAGAAAATTCAACGCATCGTCAGGTACGTTATGCGACAATACATCTTCGTACCGCGGAAAATCGCCGATATGAAGCGCGATTATTTTTGCCGTTTTAAATCTTTCTTTTAATACCGGAATTATATAGCCGTATCCGGGCTCGATTAGAATAAAACATTCAATGCCGTTTTTTAAAGCTAACGAATCAATGTAGCGCCCAGCCTCGGCCTGAGGATTATACCGCGAATGAAGCTGTGTTTCTAACGGCGGCTTTTCAGCGATTATACCAACCCCAAATCCTTAAACAATTTCTTGTAAGAATCAAAGTAATCGGATTTTGCAAACTCTTCGATTTTTTCTTCGGGCAGAGATTCCAAAAGCTGATCCATGTAACTGAGGATATTTCTAAGTTCGGATTTTAATTCCGAAGGTATCTGGACATTATTTTTGCCGCCGGCTGCTGCAATCGTATCCTGTTTGGCGGCGGGAGCCTGCACCGGAGCGGCAGCCTGAATTACCGCAGGTTGTATTTTAGCCGGCTGAGGCGCGGGTTCCGGCACCGGAGTTTCCGGTAAATCATTAAATTCCGATAACGGTTCATCCAACGATTCATCTAATGGTTCATCCAAGGATTCATCCACGGATTCATTCTGAAATATTTCATCATCAATTACTTCAATATTAATTTCTTCGGGAATTTCTTCCGGCGCCGCTTCGTTCGATATGTTATCAATACTATCGATTGTAATATCATCAAGCGAATCAAGACCGAATTCGGATTCATCGTCAATTGACGGTTCTATCAGCGCGTCTTCGATGCCGTCAGCGGAAAGTTCGGGTTCATCAATCACCGCATCCGAAAGATCAATATCGTCTCCGGCGAAATCATCGGAAGCCAGTTCATCCTCTTCAAGATACGAAATATTGTCGGGAGCGTCGGTAACAGGTTTTACGCCTTCTTCGGCGAGCGTTTCCAGCTCGTCAGAAAGTTCGGGAAGATTATCCAATGCGCTTTCTTCTGCCGCCGCCGTTTCTTCCGTAGTCTCGGTATCGCCCGAAATATTCGCGTTAAGATCGATGTCTAAATCGTCAGCACCTATATCGGTAAAATCGTCGTCGCTGATGTCAAGCGAATCATCGCTTAAGTCCATTGAAATATCTGCTGATTCTGTTGAGTCGTCACTGCTGATACCGAGTGAGTCATCGCTTAAATCCATGGAAACGTCGCCTAACTCAAGCGAATCGTCATCGTTGATGTCCAGCGAATCATCGCTTAAATCCATAGAAACATCACTTAACTCGAGTGAATCGTCACTGCTGATGTCAAGCGAATCATCGCTTAAGTCCATTGAAATATCTGCGGCTTCTGTTAAGTCGTCACTGATAATACCGAGTGAGTCATCGCTTAAGTCCATGGAAACGTCATCTAACTCAAGTGAATCGTCGTCGTTGATGTCAAGTGAATCATCGCTTAAGTCCATGGAAATATCTGTTGATTCTGTTGAATCGTCACTGATGATACCGAGTGAGTCATCGCTTAAATCCATGGAAACGTCGCCTAACTCGAGTGAATCGTCATCGTTGATGTCAAGCGTATCTTCGCTTAAATCCATAGAAATATCTGCTGATTCTGTTGAGTCGTCACTGATGATACCAAGCGAATCATCGCTTAAGTCCATGGAAACGTCACCTAACTCGAGTGAATCGTCATCGTTTAAAGCTACGGTTTCGTCTGTGAGATCGAGGGATTCGTCATCAGGGGTTTCATCGGTTCCCGCTTCTTCGGTAAAATCCGCGGAATTAAGTATGTTATTTAATTCATCGCCTGTAAGCGCGATTGCTTCATCGTCTTCGTCATCTTCGATAAAACTTTCTGATTTGCCTTCTTCGACTTGAATATTGTCTCCGCCGCCTGAGCCGAGTATATTGTCAAGTTCGTCACCTGTAAGCGCGATGGTTTCGTCATCTTCTTCGGAGAAAAAGCCGTGTTCTCCGCCTGCCGGATCGGATTGTTTTTCTTCGTGAATGCCCGCGCGAACGCTGGCGAATTCTTTTTTAAGTTCGGTAAGTTCGCTTCTGATAGACGAAAGCTCGTTGGCAATCTGTTGAAGCAGATGCGACGAAAGTTCGTTTTCTTTTACTTTTACGGCGTCAAAACTTCCCTGAAGATTATCAATGTTACTTTCGATGGACTTTACTGTCGGAATATCAAAATTACTATCGTCAAGGCTTAAATTTAAATCATCGCTGATATTTTCATCGGGAATATCATCAATGCTAATTTCTTCGTCAGCGGGTTCTTCGGATACTTCTTCGTCTAAGCTTATATCGTCATCTAAATTAATGTCATCGTCTAAATTTAAATCATCTTCTGTTACCGCCTCAACGGAAACATCATTTATAGAAGTTTCTTCGGCTTCTTCTTTAATGTCGTCTAAGTTAATTTCATCATCCGCGATATTATCGATTGTTAAATCATCTGTTGACAAATCTTCCGCTGTAAGAGCGTCGGCTGACAAGTCATCATCTGCGAGTGCATCAGGCGACAAACTGTCGGGCGGCAAATCGTCGGTCGATAAATTATCGATCGATAAATCATCGACTGATAAATCATCGGTCGACAAATCGTCAGCCGATAAATCGTCGGCGGATAAATCTTCAGTTGACAAATCGTCGATCATTGAATCGCTTTCTGCGGCAGTCTCTTCGATATCGTCAATCTTTAGTTCATCTTCGGATAAATCATCGATACTTAAATCGTCATCCGACAAATTGTCGATATTCAAGTCTTCATCCGGCAAATTATCAAGATTTAAATCGTCATTCGGTAAATTATCGAGATTTAAATCGCTGTCCGGTAAATCATCTATTGTTAAATCGTCAATTGACAGGTCGTCTGTTTTTTTGTTTATGCTGCCGCTTTTTGCTTCTATTGCCGAAAAAGAGTCTTCGATGTCGTCAAAATTGACGTCTTCGATTTCCAAATCATCGTCTGCAGGAAGGCTGAGTTCACTTGAAGTATCTTCCTGTTTTCCCGAACTTTCGACTGTGTCAATGCTAATATCATCATCGGGGAACTCAAAATCGTCAAAGTTTGATTGACTTATGTCGCCGGCTGCTTCTTTAATATCAAGAACCGCGTCATCAAATGTTAAATCGTCATCGGAAGATTCAAACGGCGTTACCGCATCATCAAGATCGGATTTACCGTCGGCAGCCAGCACTTGAGGCTCGCTTTTAACCCATACGCCATACTCATCAAGCTCATTTGCAGAACCCAGACTTGCGCGATCTGAGTATATTGAAGGTTTTTTATTACTTGCCATGAATCACTCCCTAAATTAACACTTAATGGTAATTATCGGTAATTTTTCCTTTTTTCAATAGTTTATCTCAATATATATGTTAACATATGGCATTCTGATTGTCAATCCTTAAAGATTTTCGCCAAAAATACCGTTAATCGAAACATGAAACCGTGTTTTTGGTTGAATTTTAGAGTGAACTAGAGGTTGTCATGAGAATTTCCAAGTATCTCGCCGGGGTTTGGATCGCCGTTGCCGTTTATACGGTTTTTTCTTTTTTAGGCGGTCCAAAAGGCATGTCCGCGTATAATTATCTTCTTAACGAGAGAGAACATCAGTGGGCTAATCTCCGCAGTCTTGGAACGCTTAACGAAGAATTGGAAAAAACCAAAAACAGCCTTTTATTTGATGATGATACGATGCTTGTATACGCCCGCCAAATGGGTTTTGGTCAGGAAGACGAACGTTTTGTCCGCATTGTAGGTTTAAATAATAATAAAAATAACCCGACAACAGCCGGTTATGTTTATATCGCTCAAAAACCCGATTATATCCCCGATTTAAGCATAAAAATCGCGGCTCTAATCGCAGGCTTCCTTATTTTTACTTTTTTATTAATGCTTGAAACTATCGAAAAAAGATCAAACAAAGAATAAATAGGAGCTTTTCAAAAGCTGAAGTTTCGGAAAAGCTTCTAATGCAGATTATTTCTAAATTCTCTTGATATTTCGCGTTTTAAATCTTTTTCTTTGATGGTTGCGCGTTTGTCGTAAGATTTTTTTCCTTTGCAAAGACCAAGTTCGACTTTTACTTTGCTTTTCTTAAAATAAAATGATAAAGGGATTAATGTGTAACCTTTTTCTTCGACTTTTCTGTTGATGCGTTTTATTTCGTCTTTATGAAGGAGAAGGCGTTTTCGTCTGTCAGGTTCGTGGTTGAAAATTGACGAAAACGGGTTTTCCGCCACAATTAATGAACGCAGCCAGATTTCTCCGCCAGTAACTTCCGCCCACGCGTCAGGGAAAGAAATTTTTCCGTCGCGGAATGATTTTACTTCTGTTCCTAAAAGTTCTATGCCGCATTCATAGGTTTCGTCAATTGTGTAATCGTGCCGGGCTTTACGGTTCTGCGCGATTATTTTTACGCCTTCGCTCATATTTTACTCTTTTTCGGCTATTACAGGGCGGAACGTTATGATAGGCGATGATAACTCAGGCGGCATTGATGTTCTTGATTCAGATGATGAAGGAGAAGCTTTGCCGCGCAGTAAACGTTCGGGAGATTTAACAGCATTTATCGCTTTAGCGGATGCTTTGATTTTCGGAATAGGCGCGTAATAATCGCCGCACCATTCCCAGCCCGGTGCTCTCATGCTGTCGACGGCAAACGCCGCGATAAGCCACTCATCTTCTGTAGGAAGCCTTGCTTCCATGTTTGACATTGAAGCCGGAAGCCTGCCTGTCAGCCATTCACAAAAAGCTTCGGCTGCAAAAAAAGTGATTCCGGTAACAGAGCCTCTTTTGTATATTTCCAGCGGATTCAATGTTATTTCGCCGGGAAAATAATCTGTCTTATGTTCACGCCAAAGCGGATTTTCGTTTAAAAACTCTTCGAATAAATTTTGAGAAACAGGGTTTTCGCTTATCATAAAATTTATGTCCGATCTAATATCGTAAAAATTTAGCCCTGCGATTTCTGTCCGCCTTTGAATCGATATATTGGGAATCGGGAGATCATTAATTGTGTTCCTGATATACCAGTCAGAGTTTTCGATTTTATCCGATGCTTCGACCGGCAGTAATTTGCTTAACCAAAACGCGCTGTCCTGAGTCTGCGAAAGGAAGACAAGAATATCCGTTATCGAACCCAAAAGCGCCGCGGGAGCCGGAGCGTTTCCGCCGTTATCCAGCAGCATTTTCGCGCGGATCAGATCGCGTAACGCGGCTTGTGTTACGCCGAAACGGAACGCGGCTCTTAAAATTTCTTCCATTTCATCATTGCGGTAACTTCCTAGTCTGTAAGCACCGTCGGAGAGAACAAGGGGAATCTGCCATGATGATGTCGGCTCTCCCATAAATGTCCATTCGGCGAACTCTCCTGCGTAAATCGCGAAGGCGCCGGCGGGGTCGGGAGATTTTAATTCAAACTCGATTTTATATACGCGGGGAAAAAAGCGCGAAGCGAATACACGCGAGGGAATTGTATGAACCGCGCCGGCATTTTCAAAACCGGGCATGACAGCTTCGATTGTGTGCGTTCCCTTCGGGATGATGATCCTGCTTCCGGCAAGTCCCATGTAAACATCGTTTACCCTGATTGCCGCTCCATCGGGTGTTGTTTTTACGATTAAAGCGGCTGTCGGATTTCTCAGACCCGGTAAAACAAGGAATAAAAAGAAAACGAGTAAAATTATAAACGAGTAGAGTATTGTCAGATAAACGCCCGGACGCATACCAAGGAAGGGTTTTAATTTTACCTGGTCTTCATTTTCCGCCGGGACAGGCTTTTTTAACATGAGTAATTATAGATAGAATGGATTTTTGTGGCAAGGTGACTGACACCATTGTAATGAGCAAAAAAAAGAGCTGTTCGAATAATCGAACAGCTCGTGCCCTTGAGGCACCTCGGAGTTATAGTGATTTGGGAGGGGAACTATAATCCCGATACATTCTTATCGGCAGAGAACAGTGGATTTCTTTAAAGAAATTTTTAAAGGCACAACGTAATAATAGCGTGATGCCGGAATTTCCTTCCGCTGCTGCCATGTTCTTGAATTTAATCACTCTTCTTCCTGTATTGTCAAGTCCACCGAGAGGGCAATTCGATAAGTTTTTCCGCGCTGGATACTGATTGACCTGATTACCGTATAATCACCCACTTGATACCTGATTTCGTGGGTACCCGGTTCTACCGCTACGGGCTCCCGGATATTAAAAATTTGGCTGTTATTTAAGAAAATTTGAGAATTTTGAGGGGCTTCAAAGACAATTATCGGGGTTGGATCGTGCAATTCCAGTATTAAATCGATGATTCTGCCTCTTTCGACAAAAAAGCGGCGGCTTTCATTGCGGTACTCATCGGAAAGAATAACCAGATGATGCTCGCCTTCGCGCAAATAAATCTGCTCGGAAATATTGCTGATAACTTCGTCATTTATAAGAACCGTAAAAGGTCTGTTTCTAAGCTGAGGCGGATAGCGCGGGACTAGCCGAACCGCGCCGTCATCGCTCAGGATTGGCCGGGCTGTCAGGTTCATTGTCATTCTTTCAAACTCGTCGGGCAGTCCCTTATTAACCTGCATCAATCTGAACATAATCGGGAATGTCGCCGGCTGAATAACGGATGAAGGGACAGTGACAGTGGTCGTTGTCCGCAGCCCGTGCTGCAACCGGATTGGAATATGGTAAACGATCCTCAGCCTTGAAGGCAGAGGTTCAAAAGCTATACGGCTGCCTGTTAAATCAGTCACGCCTGACGCGGTTTGGGTATTCAAATTATTGTACATCAGCATAACCAGCGCGCCTCGGTATTGGAGCCAGCTTTGCGGAGTGGTAATTTCAAGTTCTATCCCGCGCATAAACCGCACTTCGTCGGCAATATTGATTATTACAGAATTATTGATACCGACCGAAACAGTGCTGCCTGCAGGATTGCCCGGAGATATATCGAGAACCGCATCGACAGTTACGCGGAATGATTCCGTTTGGGCTTCGGAAAAAATTCCGGGAACGAGCAGGAGAATTGCCAAAAATAAAACTATCGGCATACCTATCCTTTTTAAACCGCCAATTCAGGGACGGAGTCTTCCTGCCGGATCAAAAGCTCTCCCATCCTGACGAAGCTCAAAATGAAGATGAGGTCCTGTCGACATTCCCGTTGATCCCACCCTGCCTATAAGACTACCTGATTTTACTTCCGTTCGCAAGTCAACGTTAATGGAATATAAATGACCGTAAAGGCTTGTCCATCTGTTGCTGTGGCTGATAATCACATAATTTCCGTACACAGGATCGTATCCTCTTGATGTAACAACTCCGTCAGCGGCGGCGAATACTTCCGTTCCTTCCGGAGCGGCAAAGTCAATACCCTGATGCATCGAAGGATTGCCGGAAAACGGATCGCTGCGAAGACCGAAAGCGCTGGTTACGCGGAAATCTTTCAATGGAAAACGGAATCCCGAATTAAGGAAGAAAGCTCTTTCTGTAGGCGTAAAATCCGCTCCGGGAAAAAAAAGGAAAGAATGAACAGCGCCTGCGGTTCTGATTTTTAATTCGACATATCCTTCCGAGCTTTGTCTTGCCGCTCCCAGGATTTTTTCTAGGTCAGATTCAATCCGCGCCGGGATGAAGATTCCGGGGCATGAAGGGATTAAAATTGTTTTGCCGGTTTCTAACGAAGCGGGATTATTAAGCCTGTTAAGGCTTGCAAGCGCCGCGTACGGAACATTCGTGCGCGCGGCGATAAATAAAAGATCGTCTCCCGGGCGGACAGTGTATTGGTAAATGGTTAGATTTTCGGCTGTTTCCTGAACACTGCCTGTGGTTATCCTGTTTCTGACAACCGTCAGGCGTCTTCTGTTGGATTCAACATCGCTCATCAGCTGCTTGAAGCTTACATCCGTATTATCAAGCCGCCTTATTACGGGAAAATCCGCGCTTTGAGCATAACAATCCGGCGCAGACAGAAATACAAAAAAAAAGGCAAGGACAACGCCCCTGCCGATTAACCCGGACCGGCTAAAAGCGGCGCAGGTTCCTTTTCTGACCAAGGTCAAATTTAACTATGCCGAAATTGCTTCTGTCGGACAGGTAGCGACACACGCTCCGCAATCCGTGCATTTCGCCGGATCAATACCATACTGTCCGTCTTTTTCGGAAATTGCTTCATTTGGACAATCGCCGACGCAGGAACCGCAGCTTACGCAAGCATCACTGATTTTATGAGCCATATCTTCCCTCGCTATTCTAAGATTAAAGCATATTAACACATTTTCATAAAATATACAAGTAAAACATGAATAACCTGCCTCTAACTCCTATTTGGAAAACAGCCGAAATAATATACAGAGGCGGTTATGATATTTTTTGGTGTTTTAATCGGTATAATAATAATGGGAGCTACGGTTTATCTGGCTCTCGATAAAAAGTCGACATTCAAACTGCGGCTTGCAAGTTTGGGCGCAATTTTGGTAATGTTGATAACCGTAGTCATCTGTCTGACAGCCATTTTTTCCGAAAGAACCGCTCCTATCGATTATTCGGCTTTAATTGTCGGAGCCCCTCCCCCCGAACCCGAAAAGAATGAAAGCAGCATTTATATTATTATTTTTACGGCTTTATTTTTCCTCATATTGTTTGCAGTCCTTGTGTTTTTTACTCTGAAGGAACAAAAAAAGCAGGATAAAAAATGAAAATGACATTGCGCTGGTTTGGCCCCGGTTTTGATCCTGTGACTCTGGATAAAATCAGGCAAGTGCCCGGAATTTTCGGGGTTATTACGACATTGTACGGCGTTCCGGCAGGAGAGAAATGGAAGAAAGAAGATGTCCGGGCGGTTAAAAACGAAGTCGAAAAAGCCGGGCTTGTTATTGCCGGTATCGAAAGCGTTAACATTCATGATTCGATAAAAACAGGAGACAGCGATCGCGATAAATATATCGAAAATTATATCGAAACCTTAAAAGTGTTAGGTGAAGAAAATATAAATTTAATCTGTTATAACTTTATGCCGGTTTTTGACTGGACCCGCACCGATTTAGCCAAGGTACGTCACGACGGCGCCACTGTTTTATCTTATGATCAAAAAATTATCGATAAAATAAACCCCGAAAAAATGTTCGATGTAATTTCGGAAAAATCCGACGGATATGTTCTGCCGGGCTGGGAACCCGAACGAATGGCAAAAATAAAAGAACTTTTTAATATGTACAGCGGTATAAACGAAGAAATATTATTCGCGAATTTAAAATATTTTTTGGAAGCGATAATGCCTGTGTGCGGAAAGTACGGAATTAAAATGGCGGTTCATCCCGACGATCCGGCGTGGTCTGTTTTCGGACTTCCGCGGATTATGACTTGTAAAGAAAATCTGATTCGCATGATTCGCATGGTGGACAATCCATGTAACGGAGTGACGCTTTGCACAGGAAGCCTTGCGAGTAATCCCGATAATGATATTCCCGGCATTATTCACAGCCTTAAAGGACGGATACACTTCGCACATGTCCGGAACGTTAAACACAACAGTCCCGGCAATTTTGAAGAGTCCGCTCATTTGTCAAGCGACGGTTCTCTTGACATGTATAAAATAATGAAAGCGTTTTTTGATACAGGTTTTACAGGCGCTGTCCGCCCGGATCACGGCAGAAACATTTGGGGCGAAGTTTCGATTCCCGGATACGGCTTGTATGATCGCGCTCTTGGCTTGAGTTATCTTTCCGGTCTTTTAGAAGCTATAACAAAAAATTCCTTTAATAAATAATATGTTAAACGAATACGATTGCTGGCTTCAAAAAAGAAAAATCACGCCGAATATAAAAATACCGCGGATTGTTTGCATTAAAGAAAACGGAGAAGTTACAAAACAAGCCGCGGACGAATTTGTAAACGGTATTCAAAGACTTTTGGGATTCTCGCCCAAAATAAAAATAATAAAAAGTTTTGAAATATCAACCGAAGACGCTGTTTTTCTTGGATTGATTTCAGATTTAAATAATTTTTCCGATGTCTGTGTTTCAGCAGATGGTTATGCGATAAAAGCCGAGGATAACAAAATATTCATTGCGGGTAAAGACGAGCCAGGTTTGCTGTACGGCGTGTTTTATTTTCTTTCGCTTTTACCGCCTGGAAAAATTGTCAACGGTTTTGAAGAAAGCTGTTCTCCCTCTTCCGCGCTTAGAATGATTAATCATTGGGATAATTTTGACGGCACAGTTGAACGAGGTTACGCGGGAAACTCGATTTTTTATAAAAACGGACATTTTAATTCTGATTTTAAACGCGTTGAAGATTACGCGCGTCTTCTCGCGTCTGTCGGCATAAACCGGATTAGTATAAATAATGTTAATGTGCGATCTGAAGCGAAAATGCTTATCACGGAAGAATATTTAAAAGAAGCCGCCGGGTTAGCCGTTATTTTTCGCAGGTTTGCTGTAAAAATATTTATCAGTATAAACTTTGGCGCTCCGTTTTCGCTCGGAAAACTTCCGACAGCGGATCCGCTTGATTCGTCGGTTGAAACGTGGTGGAAAGATCGCGCGGCTTTAATTTATAAATATATTCCTGATTTGGCGGGTTTTATAGTAAAAGCCGATTCTGAAGGGGAGCCCGGTCCTTTTCAATACAACCGTACTCATGCTGACGGCGCAAATATGCTGGCACAGGCGGTAAAACCATTCGGCGGAGAAATTATTTGGCGTTGTTTTGTGTACAATTGCACGCAGGACTGGCGCGATAAAAGTCTGGATCGCGCGAAGGCGGCTTACGATCATTTTATGCCTTTAGACGGCAAATTTAACGACAATGTTATTCTACAAATTAAACACGGTCCTTATGATTTTCAGGTCAGAGAGCCGGTTTCTCCGCTTTTCGGAGCGTTAAAAGAAACGCGTCATGTAATGGAGCTTCAGATAACGCAGGAATATACAGGACAGCAGATCGATCTTTGTTTTTTACCGGCGATGTGGGAAGAATTAATGGCGCATAACAATGATAGCAAATTTAATATTGAAGGATTCGCGGCTGTCGCAAATATCGGGCTTGATAAAAATTGGACAGGACACACTCTTGCGCAGGCGAATCTTTACGGTTACGGAAAGCTGGCATGGAACCCTTCGATTACCGCCCGCGAAATCGCCGAAGAATGGAGCGTTTTGTCTTTCGGCAAAAACGAAGCTTCAGAAAAAATAAAAGAAATTCTTTTAAAATCATTTTTCATCTATGAAAAATACACTTCGCCGTTCGGAATATGCTTTATGGTAACGCCCGGCACTCATTACGGACCGAATATCGAAGGTTACGAGTACAGCCGGTGGGGAACATATCACCGCGCCGGCATAAACGCAATCGGGATTGACAGGACAGAATCCGGTACCGGTTTTACAAGCCAATATTCAAAAAAAACGGCGCGAATATTTTCCGATCCCGCCAAATGCCCTGAAAATCTTTTATTGTTTTTTCACAGGCTGCGTTATGATTTTATAATGAGAAACGGACAAACATTACTGCAAAATATTTACGACAATCATTTTGAAGGTTATGACGAAGCCGAAAAATTGCTTGAACAATGGAAAAGCTTAAAAAGTTCTCTTGAAAGCGAAATATACGAGTCAGTTTTATCCCGTTTTGAAAAACAATTGTTAAACGCAAGAGAGTGGCGAGATCAAATTAATACTTACTTTTACCGTAAAACAGGCATTAATGACGCGAAAGGAAGATTGATTTATGAATAAGCAGCCGGAAGCGGACATGCTCTCACATCTCGCTCTTCGCTTTCTCCAGCGCTGCAATAATTTTATCGCACCATTGATCGAATTCCGGGTCTTCGCGCTGAAGATCGTTATGTGCAAGAATATTGGCTACCGTCATTTTTATGCCTTCATCAGCGCGCACTTTTGCGCAAAAACCGGGAGCGATGCGCTTGATTTTTGTATTGTCAAAAACCACAGAGTTTGCTTTATCTCCGAGCAGACTGCCGTTAAAATCATATTTTCCTTTTGAACATTCATCAAGAAATTCGCTGGCGGCATGCACGGCTTTTAATTCAACGCCGAGAGAATCGGCGATTATTTTGTAAATCTGATTCCATGTTACGCTCTCGTCGGATGTTATGTGAAACGATTCTCCGATTGCATGAATGTTTCCCGCAAGTCTGACAAAGGCAAGCGCAAAATCGCTGTTATGTGTCAATGTCCAAAGGCTTGAACCGTCACCGTGAATAATAACCGGCTTGCCGTCGAGCATTCTTTTTAGAACCTGCCAGCTTCCATTTCTGCCGTGAACGCCGAGAGGGACATTGCGCTCATCGTAAGTATGGCTTGGGCGGACAATTGTTATCGGAAAACCTGTTTCGCGGTATCTTGACATTAAAAAATCTTCGCATGCAATTTTATCTCTTGAATAACGCCAAAGAGGATTAGCAAGCGGAGTGCTCTCGGTGATGAGATGCGAGGAAAGCGGTTTCTGGTAAACCGAAGCCGATGAAATAAAAATGTACTGCCTGCAAAGACCGTTGAAGATACGGAAATCTTTTTCTACATGTTCAGGAACAAAAGCGAAAAATTGGCAAACAACATCGAATTGTTTTTCCTTGCCAAGCGCTTTAATCAATTTTTCCCTGATGATAACAGGATCATCCGCGAAAATATCGCATTGGATATGGGTAAACTCAGGTCCTTTAAACTCGTTCTTGCGGTTTCCGCGATTCAGCAGAAAAACCTGCCAGCCAAGCTGCGCTGAGCGCCTGGTAATCGCGCTCGAAATGGTTCCTGTTCCGCCGATAAATAATATTTTCATTGGATGCCTCCGAGGAGGTGTTTTATGGTGACTGACACCCCCATTGATTAAAGTAACAAAAATCGATAAACCCTTCAATATCATTTTTGATATAAAAAGCTCCCGAATAGCGCCATTCCTGCGGATTGTTAACCAATCCTGCTTTAACCGGGTTCCGATCGATGTAATTAAAGACAGTCGAAAAATCATCAATATCTTTGATTATCCTTGAAAAGAAACGTTCTCCCCATAAATGACCGCTGGTTTCATGTTTTTGATTCCAAATTTTTGCGGATTTTGTCTTAATCCATTGCATTATTCGCGATAAATTTGTGTTTTTGGCAGGTGTGATTAATAAATGAATATGATTCGGCATTATACAAAAATTGTGTAACACATACCCATATTTTTTCTTTGCTTCCAAAATCACCGAAAACATCAATTTTTGCACTGTTTTTGAATAAAAAGCCTGATCATTTCGATTGATCTTGGAGGTTACATGGTAAGTATGGACTTCCCCCGATTTTACAGACAGTAAATTAAGCCGATAAGTTTTTTTGATATGTTATAGGTATAGCATATCCCAGGGTTGAGTGT
>JGI24695J34938_10001418_pt1 | contig 20426 bp, 14 predicted proteins | sample TergutCo191P3_FD_34938 | JGI IMG/M metagenome (IMG submission 34938)
AAGCTTCGGTAACTCAATGATAACCACTTTAAGTAAATCTGTAAAGCTGCGGTTTTTATCGTTTCTTAGCTCGTACACATTTATATAAGAGCTTTCCTCATTAAGTAACACATGATCGCATATTACTATACTGACAACATGATGCAGCCTGTTAAAATCTTCACCCCACTTTAACTGGTCGCCCAAGAGCCTTGCGCCGTAATAGAGTATCCTGTTCTTCATGTTTTTTCTTTTTTCCACCTGCAATTCAATGTGGAAAATTTTACCTGATTTAGTTTCCAGTTTGATGTCGACAATCCCTGATTTTTCCTTCTTGAAGGTTTTCCCAAAGATGGAGTTTGCTACAGACAAATTTCTGTATTCTTCCTCCGGGATGTTCAGGATAGCCTTCAGAAAAGCCTTTGTGTTGTCGATGTTGCGTTTTTCACCGAAGATCTGCTTAAAAGCAAAGTCTTCAAGCGGAGAGATAAAAGTGTCTTTTTTCATGGTTTTCGCTCCAAAAATAGATATACCGAGGCAGTCATAAGACCCCCGCAGAGAACCTTCAAAAGCGAAGATTCTCTGCTTATATATGGGTTCAACTTGCGGTTTTGCTTTATCTATTTTGAGGAAATTCGTAAAAAAAGTGAAAATATTTTAACAATTGCTGCTTTAACTGTTATTTTAACACAGCCATCACGTCATACTCTTCAAAGTCCCCGGCTTCGATCAGCTTGCACCGCACCACAGTCCCCGCAGCCGGAGCCTCGCCTGCGCACCGAACAAGTACCTTTAAATAATTCTCCGAAGTACCATTGCAATATAGCTCTTTTTTTTTCTTTTCTAACTTGTTCGTGAAGGAACCACTAGTTCCATTCGTGGTTGAATCTCTCTCCCTTTCAACCAAAACATCAACATCTTTGCCAATCCAACGATGCGTATATTCCGCCCTGCCCCGCTTTGCCAATTCTGTAAAAAGCTCAACGCGCCTTGTTACTTCGCTTTCTGCAATACAATCTGTAAAAGAAAAAGCGGGAGTGCCTTCTCTTTTGGAAAATGGAAATACATGTATCCATGCGAAATCCAGTTTTTTACAAAGATTATAAGTTTCCTCAAACTCGATTTCACTTTCGCCGGGAAAACCTGTGATAATATCGCAGGCTAAAAACGGATCTCCTCTGGCGAAACTTTCAGCTTTTTTTGCGCCGCGCAAAAGCATTACTGCTTTTTCTACAGTCTGCGCATTGTAGGCGCGTCCCATTTTTTCAAGGATTTTATCGCTGCACGATTGAACTGACAAATGAAAATGAGGGCGAATTCTCGGGTGCGCCAGCACTTTAACAAGTTTTTCGTCTACACTCTGCGGCGCAAGACTTGATAACCGAATCGCAATTTTTTCCGTACCGGACAAAAGATAATCAAGAAGCTCACTCAAACCAAAAACCTTTTCCTCTTCACTCTGTGCAACTCCGTGTAACTCCGTGGTTTTATTCTTCTTTCTTCCTTTATCCTTATATTGCGAAATATTAACCCCTGTAAGCACTGCTTCCGCGTGCGTCTCCTCCAAAACACGAAGCCGCTTTAACACTTCGTCTGCGTTAAGGCTTATGCTCTTTCCGCGGGCAAGGCGAATCTTGCAGTATGTGCAGCATTTATCGCAGCCATCCTGTATTTTTAATAAACTGCGGGTGTGCTGCGAAAATTGCTTTGGATTAAATTGAAATAAATCATTTTCTTTTTGCTTAATAATTTTATCTTTGCTGACAACGCTAAGACGCTGCCTGCCGTCTGTTTCTAATTTTAANATATCATCTTTATTTAATTGCGCATAACANCCTGTAACAATTACTTTTGCGTCCGGGTAATCGCGCAGCGCTTTTCGTATAACGCGCCTCGCCTTTTGGTCAGCTTTTGAAGTTACCGTGCAGGTATTAATTATAATAATCATAGGCTCTGTATTGGAATTTTTTTTCTCTCGTCTTTGTTCGCGGTAAAAATCTTCTTCAATTTCTAATTTTTTATTTTTTATTTCATATTTATTATAGCCTTCGCATGAATACGCATCAGCAATAGCCTCGCTTTCAAGCTGATTGAGTTTGCATCCAAGAGTTTGAATTAAAAATGAAGGCACAGGATTAGTTGGCGCTTAGGGTACGCCTGATTCGTTCTATACCGCGCTGTGCATCCGCTAATTGTGAATTAAGGGAAAGAGCCCGTTCGTAGGCTTCTATCGCGCTGCTTAAATCCCCTGCGCTTTCGCGGGTATATGCAAGACGAACCCACCATGCGGCGTTTCCGGGAACCCAATGAACAGCCGTTGTAAAGGCAATATCGGCATGGCGGAATTTACCCTGGCGGATAAAAATTTCTCCCATGTAATAATAAACCCAGTCGATACGCGCTCCTTCGGGAGCAATGCTTGTGTATTCCTGAAAATACTGCAGCGCTTCGTCGTTTCTGCCCTGATAAAAACTGATTTCGCCCAGTATTTGNGTAATTCTTACATCAAATCGATGNAAAGCTCTGCCNGCGCGCGCAAATCTGAGAGCTTCTTCAAAGCGATTNAGCCTGATTAAAGACCAGCAAATAACAACATGAGATTCCAGATTATTGGGATTTGAGGTTATTTCCTCGCGGCAGATACTGACAGCGCGTTCAAAATTACCGGCGCGGTACTCGGCGAGAGCATCGGGAGGATTTTGCGCAAATGCATTTAAAGAAAGCGCGGTAAGAAAGCATAAAATTAACAGTTTTTTGTATATTCTCATATTTGACTCTTCCCAATCATNGTGCATCTGCCGTTAAATACGCAGCCTGTTTCCATGTAAATCTCCGGAGCTGTTACATTTCCCGATAACTTGCCGCTTATGGTAACTTCAACTTTTTCTATAGCTGTAATATCACCTTTTACCTGCCCGCGAATAAGAACGCGCAGGGCATGAATATTGGCGTTTACTACAGCGCTTTCGTCTATAACAAGGAGACCTGTGGCATTTATTTCACCTGATACTCTGCCTCTGATAAGGAAAGGTTTTTCAAAGCGCAATGTGCCGTTAAAATCGATATCCGGAGACAGGATGGTATCAAAATCCGCATCTTCCATAAAATCGTTATAAACTTCTGTCATATCAGTGATTATAACAAATACAATAGGGTTGCGCAAGTTATAGATAGAGAGTATTCTATAGTAGTGATAAAAATCAATTTATGGAGGGAATATGGATTTTGTATCAGAAATGAAAGTAAAAGCCGCAACTGCTTTAAGAAGGCTCGTTTTACCGGAAGGCACGGAAGAGCGTATCATCAGGGCTGCAAGAATATTACTGGATGAAAAGCTTGTCTCAAGAGTAAGCCTTTTGGGAAAGATAGCGGATATTCAGGAAATTGCAAACAGAGAGGGTATTTCACTTGAAGGAATAGACATTATTCACCCCGGGATCGATACTCATCTGGACAGATATGCTGATGAATTTTACGAACTTCGCAAGAACAAAGGTATGACTCAGGAGCAGGCAAAAATCGATATTACAGAAGAATTGCGCTGGGGAGCAATGATGGTGCATTTAGGCGATGCCGATGCCATGGTTGCAGGAGCGATTAATACAACAGGGGATGTACTTCGCGCAGGGCTTTCAATTATCGGAACAGCGCCCGGCATTAAAACAGCTTCATCCTGCTTTGTAATGGCAGGCATGGACCCGCAATACGGTAAAAACGGGACATTGATTTTCTCGGATTGCGCTGTAGTGCCTGACCCGCTTCCTGAACAGCTTGCAGATATCGCGGAATGCGCGGCTCTTTCCTGCCGTGAGTTCCTCAATGTTGATCCTGTTCTCGCTTTATTATCCTTCTCTACAAAGGGTTCGGCAAAACACGACGATGTAACAAAAATTACGAATACTGTAGAAATCCTGGAAAAAAGAAAAGTCAACTTTACTTACGACGGCGAATTGCAGGCGGATGCCGCTTTGGTGCCTTCTGTACTGGATAAAAAAGCTCCGGGAAGCCCTGTCCGCGGAAAGGTTAATGTGCTTGTTTTCCCGGATTTAGGTTCAGGCAATATTGGTTATAAACTTGTTCAGCGTCTGGGTAAGGCGCAAGCCTACGGTCCGTTCCTTCAGGGTTTTGCAAAACCGATAAGCGACCTTTCAAGAGGCGCTTCTGTAGACGACATCGTAACAACTTGCGCAGTAACGCTTGCGCGTGTAAAATAAGATATAATTGCTGATAATTAATCTTGCAAAATCAGTAATAATTGGTTTATAATGAGTAATTATTAAGACCATAAATTTTAAGGGGGAACTAATGGCAACTACAGCTAAACCTGCTGCAAAAACTGCAGCTAAACCTGCGGCGAAAACTGCAGCTAAAAAACCCGCTGCTAAAACTACGGCTAAAGCCGGAGCTAAACCTGCGGCGAAAAAACCTGCTGCTAAATCAGCTGCAAAAAAACCTGCGGCTAAAGCTACAGCAGCGAAAAAACCTGCTGCTAAATCAGCTGCAAAAAAACCTGCGGCTAAAGCTACAGCAGCGAAAAAACCTGCTGCTAAAGCCGGCGCAAAAAAACCTGCGGCGAAAGCTTCTGCGGCAAAGAAAACTTCAAAGAAACAAGATGTGGCGGATGTTCCATTCCGTAATCTGTTCGAAGCTTATTCACAAGGCAAACTTCCTTTTAACCATGGATATATTGTTTCTTCGTTCTTCAGCGAAAAATCGTATTATTCAAAGTACGAAATTGTATCCTATGCCGGCGTAAAAGAAATTTTCCCGACGGCAGAAGGCTTAACCTTCGTTACAGGCGGAAAGAAACTTCATATTCTTCTTGAACCTGATACCTACAGCAAGAAATTCCAGGAACCGGTTTCAAGATCAGACGAAGAAAGAATTCCAAAAAGGTTTGCGGAGCTGGAAACAATTACCGCAAGCAACCAAACAAAAATAATGGTTGCTAAAGAAGCGGATGAATCATACGGCTCATTCACTGTTCTAAGACCTACAGGCATTAACTTTTCAGTTGTTTTCTATCAGACACCGGAATTATATCAGTCGTTTGTCGATTTCTTTATTGAATCATTTAACAGATTCAGAAAAGTACCTGCAATTGACGCAAAGAAAGCCGCTCAATTAATTACTGCAACTGTTAAGAAATCCATGGGATTTGAAGGCGAATACTCAAGCTAGATTGGTTTTGTAAACGCTGTTAAAAGAGACTGCCGGACGGCAGTCTCTTTTTTTTGTATCTGTTAATTAATTTACTAAATTATTTTGCCGACAGTATTCGTCCGCTGTTAATTAAAATAAAAAATGCGCCTATATTATGAAGGAACGCGCCTGCTATCGGTGTTATAATCCCTGCTCCTGCAAGAAATATCATAACAGCGCTTACAGAAAAAGCTAAAATAATATTTTGATATATTACGCTTTTTGTTTTCTGCGCNAGTTTTACTGCATAAGGAATATTTGCAAGATTATTNTTCATTAAGGCAATGTCGGCNCTTTGAATTGCGGTATCAGAACCCATTGCTCCCATGGCAATCCCGACATGCGCTTTGGAAAGAGCAAGTGCGTCGTTAATNCCGTCTCCGATAACCGTAACGGTATGGGTTTTCATCATTTCTTCGGTATGTTCAAGTTTNTGTTCAGGCAAAAGCCCGCATTTCATTTCGTCAATTCCCACAGCATCCTGGATTTTTTTTGCCGCGTTAAACCTGTCGCCTGTTAAAAGGCAGGTCTTTGTTACGCCGATACTTTTTAACTGCTCTATAACAATGGAAGCGTCTTCGCGCGGCGTATCTTTAAATACGATACAGCCCAGTATATTTCCGTTTTTAATAACCCAGTTGCAAGTTCCTGAGTCTTCGTATTTATCCGGAAGATTAAAGCCAAGAGAACACAGCCATGTAAAACTGCCGAGATAAACAGAATCGTTTCCCCTCTTCCCTTCCAAACCTTTTCCGATATATTCCTTAATTTCAAAATCTTTGTCAAATTTTTTATTTTCGCATAACGAAACTATCGACTTTGATATCGGATGAAGCGACGCATAAGCTGCGCTTGCNGCTGTTGTAACAAGTTCATCAATGTCCAAAGCCTTATCAAGAATAAAATCGCCCGCTTCAAGGATTCCTTTTGTGATTGTTCCGGTTTTATCAAAAATGACATAATCGGTTTCACAGAGATGTTCAACAAATGAAGAGTTTTTTATAAGTATTCCCTTTTTTGACGCAGCGGCAAGAACCGCAATCATGGGAGCCGAGCTTATTAAAAGATGTCCGCACGGACAGCTTGCGACAAGAATGGCAATTGCTCTTGTAATATCCTTTGTAAAAAGCCACACAAGAAGGGCTGTGCAAAGCGTAATTGGAATATAAAAAAACATAAACCTGTCTATTATTTTTGTTTCCAGGATTGTTATACGCTCGGAATCTTCGAGCAGTTTTACAATTTTTTGAAAAGACGTATCCGCATATTCCTTTGTTACTCTAACCTGAATACTGCCGTCAAGGTTTACAGTTCCGGCAAAAACAGGATCGTTTACCTCTGCCGTCTTTGGCACAGATTCGCCTGTCAGGGATTTTTGGTCTACGCTGGAAACGCCGAAAATAACATTGCCGTCAACAGGAAAAGACATACCGGGGCGCACTAAAATAACATCGCCGCATTTTAAATCCCTGGCGTTTATTTCGGCTTCAATTCCGTCTTTTAAAACAATCGCCGTTTGTGCCTGCATTTTTTTTAAACCTTCAATTGCATCCCGCCCTCCCATGATGCTTTTTTCTTCCAAAAAATGCACAAAGGTTAAAATAACAGGAATAAGTATTGCAAGCAGATAATCTCCGCTTAAAACAGAAATAATCATTGCTATAGAAACAAGTATTTCCATGGCATACTTCATGTTTCTGGAAACAAGACCCTGCACTGCCGTAACAAACACAGGCGCGCCGATAATTACTACGCCTGTTAAATAAATAAAAGCGGCTATAATATCCTGAGACGGATTTATTTTTCCGTAAATAAAACCTGCTGCAAGGCAAATAAGCGCGCCTGATAAACAAAGAATACTGCTTTCAAACATTTGTTTGTCTTTGTCAGATAAGTATTCTCTGCCGGAATCGGATAATGTATTGTTTTTCAAGATTAACTCCTATGGCAGCACGATTACAGGCGCGCTTGCTCCTGCAGGAACAACAATCGAAGCGCCTGTTTTGGCAAAAACAGCGGCTGCTCTTTGCCTGAATGTTCCGTTAATAATAATCTGCGGATTTCTCGCGTATTGGTTATACAAGCCGTAAAATTCCGCCATTTCTGCGCGCGCCTTTATCAATTTTTCATTTTGATTCGTAATCGCAGTTTGCTTTGCGGCGCTTGCCTGCGCCTGCGCTCCGAGTATCTGCACTGATGCGCGTTCAAAAGCCTGCTGTATTCCTGTTTGTTTTACAACAGCCGCATTTCTTACTTCTTCAAAATATCTGATAGTTTCCGCAGGCGGTATNATCCCNGTTAATTCNGCATTTGTAATACTCACTCCAAGTTTTAATTCGTCAATTTTAATTTGCGAATATTCTTTTATCGTAACAGAAATTTGCGCAATGCCGCTTGTAAGAATTGAATCAATATCCATATTTGTTACAATATTTGTCATCTGCGCGCTTACAACGCCGTCTATTGTTTTTTCCGCATCACTGGACGAAAATATATACTGCACAGCATCTTTTATCTGATATTTTATTTTTACGCGAAGCAGCACTACATTGTTATCCCCTGTAAGCAAATAGCCGTTTTGTTCTATATTGTTGGCAACAAGTCCGTTTTCGCTGCCGTAATGAGTATTAATTTCTCTTTCAAGAACAGTATGAACAGGCACTTTAATTACTTCATCTATAAAAAACGGAAGAGCAAAATGAATCCCNGCCTTTTTTATCTGCTTTTCAGNCGTACTGCCTGTCAATTTACCAAAGCGAAGAACTATTGCTTCTTCGCTGCTTCTCACTATATAAATGCCNGAAAGCGCGGTAAGGACTGCCGCAAAAATNACGATTAANTTAAAATATTTAATAATATACAAAAGTATTTGCGTAAAAGATTGAAAATTCTTTGAGTTCATGTTTTTTCCTTAATTCATTCCCATAATAATATCAAAGGGCGATTCGCTTGCCCTCATTATTAAAACTGTATCGGGGTTTACAGAATTTTCAAGTGCAATAAGTTTTTTTAAGAAAATAAACAATCTGGAATTAGTGTTATATGCTTCTCCGTAAATCTCCGCGATTCTCCTTTCTGTTTCAGCGTCAATTCCTGACGCTTCCGTTCTTCCCTGCGCGATAATTTCCGCCGCTTTTGCCGCGGCTTCGCTTGCTATAATTGCCGAATCGCGTTCTCCTTCTGCGATAAACTGTGAAACAAATTTCTGCCTGTCCGCTATCATCTGTCCAAAAACGCTTTGAATATTCGCGTCAGGAAGCGAGAGCCGCTTTATTTTTAATGTTTGTATCTTAATTCCGTAATTTGCCATTGCAGGAGACGCTACTGCATTCTCAATTGCACTGCATATTTCATCNATTTTAATATTTTCCAGATTGGTTGAAACAAGCGAAGATAANGGAAAATTACCCATAACGCCGTTTTTCGCGCTTGCNGCNAGNTCATTCAAATGCCTTTGCGCTGTTACAAAATCGCCGATACTTGTATGAAATTTTTTCGCATCTTCAATGCGCCATACAATATATGTTTGTAAAATTATATTTATTTTATCGTTTGTAAGAGTCTCGTTGTAGCCTGAATCCATATATTGATTTCTTGTATCATAAGTAATTAATTTATCAACAGGAAAAGGAAGCCTGAAATGCAGACCCGCCTGAGTGTGCACATTAACAACCTTTCCGAAACGCGAAATAATTGTGCTGTAACCTTCTTTTACCGTAAAGGTAAACCCTGCCGCGGCAACAATTAAAATAAAAACAACGCCAAACAAACACTTATAAATTTTATTCATTGCTTACTCCTATAACATTAGTCCCTGACTTGCTTCCAATAACCGCTTTTGAAATAGCGTTTTCCATCCGCGGCGAAAACACATACACCTTATTGTTTCCTATAATTTTTTCGTATGTATCAAGGTATTTTACAAGCTCAAAACTCGCAGGACTTACAGAGTATGCCCGCATTGCGGCGTAATAAACTGCCATTTCCTTCTGCGCTTCGCTTATCCTGCTGTGTCCGTTTGCAGCNGCATAATTAATTACTGTCCTNCNTTCCTGCTGCGCNGCAATTATTTTTTTCGCCGCATCCGCCTGTGCCCTTGTTATAATTGTATTTTTAACGACTAAAGCGGTAACAACCCTCTGATAAATATCCGCAATATCAACAGGCGGATGAATACTTTCGATAATAACCTGAATAACGGAAAGCCCCAGATTATCTGATTTACAAAACTGCAAAAGCTCCTGCAAAAGCGATTCTGACAAAGAACTTCTGTCTACGCTTAAAAATTCGTCCAGAGTTGTGTCTACAGTGCGGTGCATAAGCGCTTCGTAGGCGGCAGCCCTGAGCACCTCTTCGGGGTTTGCATAAGTTTTTATATAACTGTAAAGATCATTAATTTTATAAATTATCTTGATATTTACCGCGACCATTTCATTTCCGTCACCCAAAAGCATGGTATTTTCACCGCCGTCATGCGATCTTGTCCACAGATAGTTTGCGCTGTAAGACGCCTGATAGCCGATTTGCATTGAATTAACGCGATGCACGTCATAAATATCCGCCTTATCAATCGGAAACGGAAGTTTAAAATGTATGCCTTCTTCCTTTACGGCGCGGCTTTCCAGCGTTCCAAACCGGAAAATAAGCGCCTGCTGATGCGGCTGCACAACAAAAACAGATGTCGATACAAAAAGAACAAAACCAAGACCCAAAATGACGGCAGGCATGATTTTTAACGCATACTTTATTGTATAAAGCGATTTTAATGAAATATTAATTTTTTCTTTTTTTATTGCATAACCAACAATGTTATATGCTAAAAAAAGCTGAATTCCTATAACAACAGCGCAATATATCCATTTTAAAATAAAAATTATATTTAAATTTAAAACAGAAGAAACAGTAATAACAAGCGCATAAACAATTGAAGTATACGAAAATATTCCAAGCAAGATGCAGGTAATTTTATCTAAAGGCGCATTTTCTTTGTCATTTTTCATTTTTAAATAAATAAGGTTAACAATCGGAAACAGTAAAATAAGCACAGCATCGGCAATACCGCAGTTAAGATTTGAAAAAGGAACTTTTAAATATACGGACATTCTGTAAATAAACCATGCGCAAATACAAAGAAATACAATAATAACAATTATTTCTTTTCGCTTTCTAAATGCGTCTTCTTTAAACTCTATTTCCAGTTTATTTAATATTTTTAGAACAATTATCAGTATAAGAACAGACAATACAAACAGCGCAGCATGAGAAAGACTGTAAAAAACAATATCCTTTTTAATTGTTCCCAAAACAAGCAGAAAAGCAAAAGCTGCGGCAGAGACAAGCGCGGGAAATACCTGTATATTAACTTCGTTATTTTTATTTAATTTAATCAGCATCATTTTTATATTAATTATTTTTTAAAAACGGTCAATAAACTTTAATAATATCTTAACAATTTTAATTGTTTTTTAACAATTCTTTTTATTAACCTCTTTTTACAGGCAAAAAAAGCTGCCCGGAAACTCCGGACAGCAGGAGGAAAGCGACTATTTTTAATTAAAACTTTAAACAAACCAGAATGCTTCCAAACGAGAATAAACCGCCTTCTGCAAATACTTCGATGGCATTTTCTCCAAATGCGTTGGAAACACCTGTAGTGGCTTCTACCCAAAAATTTTCTGTTAAATAGAATGTAGGACCTATATGAAAACGGCTTGCAATACTTCTTCCTTGAGGATTATAATCATTTTGGTATATCTTTTGCGACAAGGGAATAACCCTTTCTCCTTTATTATTATAATAATTACGTTCGATTGTTACCAAATCCATTGCAGAAGCCTGTATTCTAGCACCTACATTTAAATTCAACTTATCAGGAATAATTTTATACTGCATGGCAAGACGGACATCAGGTCTGAATGTAAATGTAGTGGTTTTATCGCTGTTACCATTACCTTTTACTAAATTAGAATCATCAAGCATCATTGCACTTGCCTCTTCTACAGAAAGCGTCAAAGGAAGGTTTAGTTTAAACCTGAGAGCAAGCCTTTCCTTGCTCCATGAACCTGCAACAGAAGGAGTAAGTGTATTTGTAAAATAACTGCGTCCCATATAATTAATGGTTGCAGGATTATCATATGTTCCATTGAATTTTCCTGTCTTATATTTTCCGTTTTCGACATAACTATATTCATTGTCATATATCTTTAAATTGAAAGTATAATCAACATCAAAGGAACCTCTAAAACCATCCTGATTATAAAAATGATAACTTCCAAGACCTAAAGAAAGAGCCGGAGAAAATACGTTTGCAGATCTTCCGATTTTTTCACCGCTATTTCCAGCATTGTCATCGCCATTTGTTTCTGTCTTTAAATAACTGCGATCAAACACAAGGTCTATGGCAGCATAGGGTCTTACACCCTTTCCGCTGATTAAATCCTTTGAAAAAGCCCAGGCAATCTGAGGCGCTATATATCCGTTTTCTGTATGATAACTTTTATACAATTGGTTTTGAAAAACTATATCTTTTTCGCTGAATATTTGAAAATTGGTTCTATATGTAATTCTTACACCCATATCAGCAAAACCAAGTAAAACGGCAACATTGTTTACATTGTATGGTGAAATATTAATATTATTATAAACATTGTATCTCTTACCTGCAATGCCTCCTGCCGGAACAGCATTTGGTACTTGTTCGGTGCGATTATTTGCAGGAGCAGCTGTCCAGAAATCACCGCTGTAAAATGCTCCAATGTAAAGATCATTTGCTTTAGTTGCAAAACCAAGAGTCGCAAGAGGGTTATAATTATAATTACCCCAATACATAAAAGCCGCCATTCCAAACCATTTATCAAATCTTACACTGGTATGTGTATCCGGGCGGATGAAATCATCAGCGTTACTTCGATATCTTCCTTCTGTGGTTCTGCTCTGAGGTGAAGCCCAAATATCATTATCAGTTCCCGGTACTTTAGGTAAATTCTGCGCCCATGTATAAGAAGATGCAATTATAAAAAGCAATGCCATAAAAAATAAAACAATTAATGTAAATCTAAATTTCATTTTTTTCTCCCATTATATTTTAAAACAGGGGAACATACACGCCGCTTTAGCTGCGTACGCCGCTTTGGCTGTGCATATTCCCCAAGTATTGTCCGGGAACATTCCCGAACCAATCACTTTACTTTGTTATCGTAATCACGTCGTAAGGCATATCCAGATTATAATCATGAGCTACAGTTGTATAACTGCGGTGCGGATTATTGCTATCCCGCGCGTTTGTCGGTCTTGTTTCTGTACCGCTCCAATTTGAAGTAAATATCGGATATGTCTTAAATGTAATTGACCTTCCGTTAACTTCAACAATTGTATAACTTGGAATATAGGGTTGAACAAAAGCAGCATTGGAAACGGGCAGGTAGTTACCTGTCAGGTATGACGTACTGCCGAACTGTGTAGAACTAGCATCACCTGTTATATCACCCAAGTATGGATATAATGTATTATTTTTAACATAAAGCGTATTATTATAATCATAAGTTTTATCTGCGGCTACAGAGTAGTATTTAAGCCCTGAAGCAGTAGTAAATGTAAGATAAATCGGATCTAGCGGAGAAGACCATGTGCTTCCCGAAGCTATATCGAATCCTGTTTTCATTGGTACAGAAACCTTGCCGCCATCCATACCTTTTAATGGAAAGCTTCTTGCGTATACATGGTCATGTCCCGCAAGTACAAAGTCAACTTTCTCATCCGACATCAGCGTTTCAAAACCGGCAACTACATAAGCCTGAATATCGGTATCAGCGCAATGATCTCCTACGCTTGCCGTTGATTTATGGTGCTTAACTATCAGCCAGTCGTAATTTCCGGTGTGCTTTGCTTTCGCCGCTTGAATAGTTTCTCTGTATTGAGTAATTCTGGTTCCTGCGTTCGATGTACTAACACTTTGCGCGGTATTAAGCACAACAAAGAGAATATTATTATAAAGGTAATAATAGTTAGCTCTGTTATTGGTACCCCTAGTTTCAGAGAATGTCATCTCGTTCGGCAAATTAAAATGATAATCAAAATGAGCATGAGCGTCATGGTTTCCGTGTGTAGGCGCCATTGGAAGGCTTCTAAGACCTGCCGGAGCAAAAAGGTTATTGTATTCTGTTTCATTACCAGCTGTTGCATCTACCTGATCTCCGCAGCTTGCGATAAAACTAACGCCTGCCGCCACTATTTTTTCCATTGTTTGCAGCCAGCCTGAAGCTGTAGTCATTGTATTATCAACACGGCTGTCTCTATCAACCTGTCCGGTTGTAAGCTGAGGGTCTGCGATTATTGCAAACTTAAAGGAAGCATTTGCTGCAGGTATTTTATAATTATACATGGGACTCCAGTTGGTTCCGTCATTTGATACAGAATACTGGTAACTATAACCGGGAATAAGACTTTCTACTGTTACTTTGTGGCTGGTAGAACTGCCTGCGGCAGCTACTGCGCCCTCAACTTCAGTAAAACTATATCCTGCTTCTTTGGTTCCTCTGATAAACCTTACTTTTGCCTCTTTTCCGCTGGTACCTCCCGAGGAATACCAGTTCAGACGTACTTCAGATGTGTCATTGCCAGGGAACAGCCCAAGAGTAACAGGGGTAAACTCGGTTCCCCATTCTTTTGATAACGCGAAACTTTCCGCAATTTCTCCCTGCACATGAATCGTTACCTCTTTTCCTGATCCTATTATGTTATAACCTTCTTTAGAAACAGCAACGTGTAAAACTTCACTATGGGAAAAACCATCGATCGGAAGCGTATATACCGCACTTTCATTAGACAGAGTTCCTTTAGTTACGCTTTCAGAACCTGATAATGTGATGTCATCTGCGGTAAGCCCTGCTATTACCGCACTAAAGGTTAATGTTAACTCAGTTGTGGTGGTTGTATCCATTTCACCATTGGCAGTTACACTGCTAAGGGTAACCTGGGTTCGTGTATCAACTTCTTCTTCCCCAATAATGTTTGTTGTTTTCTCATCCTTTTCATCAGGACAAGCCACTGTAAATATTGCAAGAGACATTGCAAAAAACAATGCGGCTGCCTGCAAAACCGTTCTCTTAATTCTTTCTTTCTTCAAAATCATAATCCTCTCCTTAATCATAAGATGCCTAAAAATTACAAAAGGAATGTTATGCCAGAATGAAAGAAAAATAAATTTTCGGTTAAATGCGTATTGTTAGAAAATGGTTAAATATTAAACCGCTGACGTTATAGACAGCGGTTTAGCGTTAAAAATTGATATTACTGCAGTTTATCGATTTCTTCGGAGGATAGCCCTGTGATTTTTTGCACAAACTCAGGCGTAGAACCTTCGACCAGCAGGTTTCGGGCGATTGTGATTTTTTCTTTGCGAGCTCGTTCAAGCCCTTCAGCAAGACCTTCAGCGAGTCCTTCAGCAAGACCTTCAGCGAGTCCTTCAGCGAGTCCTTCAGCAAGCCCTTCTTCGCGAGCTTCTTGTTTCCAGTATTTTTTTGCGTCTCTTAGATTCCATTCATAAAGCATTCCCAATATCCTCCTGCCGTGTACTTCCAGGAACTCTACCAGTATACCATGTTCATGGCAATATTTAATAGTTTTATTTAGCGCTATTTTTCTATTCTTGCATATTTTAAAAAATTCCTGATATTTACTGATAAAAATACTGTATTCTGATAATTTCTTACAGCGGTTAATTATCTCTGTATTTTTACCTTCATTAATATTGATGACTTTTACTTTAAGCTCCAATAAGGGATTATTCTTGTCTGTTAAGCCTAAATCTTCAGGTTTTTCAAAAAGATCAGATAAATAAAGCATTTTTTTATCAGGAAACTTATCAGGACCGGCATAAAGCACAAAAAATTCTGGGTAAGGAATCGATATTTGAGTGCTTGAATAGATACTTTTTCCTTTCACCATTGCCTTGTAGACATCGCTTATATACATAAGCATCCTTAAAGCCATGTTAGGATTGATAGTGCTTTGGTGTTCCATAAGCACGACCATTTTCCCTCCAATCTCAAAAGAGATGTCATTATAATTATCCATGTAAAGTACATTTTTAAGCGTGTTAATGGACACAGGTACATTCGGGGGCAGAGTAACACCCTCCAAAGCGCAGTATAACTCCCTCAAAAGGTCTGGGTTGTTGAATAGTGCGGTAAAAACACTATCTTTGAAACGTAAGTTAAGAACCATATATTCCTCACTTTGTGATGATCTGAAGCATCAGAAGACCTCCAGACAGACCTTCTCCGAGAGAAGAATCTGTATATATATATATGGCGCGAACTCGTCATTTTGCTTTACCCATTTTGAGAAAATTCGTAAAAAAAGTGATTTTTTTAGGTAATAAAGAAAGATGGTAAAAAAAAAGGCTGCCATTCGGCAGCCTTTTTAAAACCTATTTACTTGAACCTTCTTCTTTCTCAATTTCTACCTGCGCGACCGCAAGAAGCGCAATGGGAACTGAGTAAGGAGAACACGATACATAATTTAACCCTGCATCAATACAGAAACGTACGTTTTCGGGGTTTGCGCCGTGCTCACCGCACAAACCGCAGACAAGGTCCGGTCTTGTTTGGCGTCCGCGATCTGTTGCAAGAGCGATAAGTTCTTTAACGCGCGGGTCCAATGTGCTGAACGGATTGCCGTTGATTAGGTCAAATAAAGTATAGTCGGGCATAAATGCCGTAAAGTCATCTCTGGAGATACCCAAAGTTGTCTGAGTTAAGTCGTTAGTACCAAAGCTGAAGAAACGTCCGTACTTGGCAATCTCTCCTGCTCCAAGAGCGGCTGCAGGCAGCTCTATCATCGTACCAATTTTGTATTCTGCTTCTTTTGCGGTTAATTCCTTGCGCAAAGTTTCTTCGATATCGACAATACCAAGATAATTGGAACCTTCAATCTTTTTACCGTAGGCAATAAGTTTTAACTCTGCGGCGTTCATTACGATTGGAACCATAATTTCCGGGCGGGCATCAATTTTTTCAGAGCGCAGTTTGTAAGTCGCTTCAAAAATTGCTTTTACCTGCATCGCGTAGATTTCAGGATATGAAACTGCTATACGGCAGCCGCGGTGTCCGAGCATGGGGTTAAACTCATGGAGAGCGTCTATACGCGCGGTAATATCGGATTTTGAAGGTTTTTCTCCTTTCACTTTTGCGACATGGTCAATATAACCCTGAAGCTCATCAGAATTATGAGGCATAAACTCATGCAGCGGAGAATCCAAAAGACGAATTACAACTTCCTTGCCGCTCATTACCTTCATAATGCCGTAGAAATCTTCTCTCTGCATTACCTGAAGTTTATTAAGCGCCTTCTGTCTTTCTTTTTTATCATCAGACATAAGCATATCGCGGAAAACATTGATTCTGTCTTCTTTAAAGAACATGTGCTCTGTACGGCAAAGACCTACGCCTTCCGCGCCGAAGCTCAATGAAAGAGCCGCATCTTTGGGAGTGTCTGCATTACAGCGTACATGGAAATCTTTAATAAATGTTTTTGAAAGATCGATAAAGTCAAGGAGTCCTGAACCTTTCGGATCCGGTTCGATTAAGTCCGCAACGCCGAGATATACTTTAGATTCACCATAGAAAGGAACATCAATTGTAATGTAATCACCTTCGGAAAAACTGAATTCACCGAGAGTAGCCTTGTTGCCTTTAATCTTAAGAACAGGCGATACAAGAGAAACCTTTCCGTACTGGCGCGCTACTACAGACGCGTGAGCGGAATAACCGCCTTCCGCCGTTAATACGCCGGTACTTACTTCGATTGCTTTTACGTCTTCCGCAAAGGAAGATTCCAAACAAAGAATAAATTGATCATCTTCTCCGTGCTGAGCGGCAAGTCTCTTTGCTTCCAAAAGTCCGTCTGTGCTGAAATATACTTTGCCAATGGCAGCTCCCGGAGCTCCTGCGATACCGCCCTTCCATGACTTTAATCCCTTTACGCTGTTTGGATTAATAACCGGGTGAAGAATTTCGTTAAGACGTATAGGATCAAGCGTTTTAATAACATAGGAAGAATCTACTATTTTTCGTTTTGCAAGATCGAGTAAAAGTTTAAGATCTGCTTGAGTGGATTTTTGATCTACAAGACGCTGTTCAATAAGCCAAAGCTTGCTGTTCTCTACAGTAAAGCGAACCTGGCGAATTTCTTTAAACTTGTCTTCCAGAGTCCATGCAATTTTTTCAAGCTGCTTAAGGTGAGCCGGATCAATTTTATTAATCTCGTGTCCTGCAGCGCCTATTTCGTTAAACTTGCCTGTAAAGTAACTGCCCTGGAGTTTTTTCTCGCCTGTAACAACATTGCGGGTAAAGAAATGACCGGAACAGGAATCCTTTCCGTAATTTCCGTATACCATGGGCTGAATCATAATGGCTGTATCATCATCGTTTTGCTCATCCATCTTTAACATTCTGGATACTTCACCCAGAGTTAACATTAACTGAGTCTCGGCATCGTCAAAGAAACCTTTGGGGAAGTACTTGGAATATTCATCCATGTATTCCTTTGCTGATTTCTTCTTTGGAAGAGGCGTTTTATCTTCTTTATGAAGCTCATTGGAAGGACCTTTAATGCCCAAAATTCTTTTAATTAATTTTAGTTTTTCGGAGATTTCTTCTTTCTCTTTATCCTTTCCTTCCAATTCTTTAATTCTTTCCTCGATCATCATCATGCCGCTAATCAGGAAGAGAACCTCATTCGTGGCAAAATCTTCGCCTACCCATTTGGAAAAACCCTGCAAGACCGGTTTAACAAGACCAAAGTTGTGAAGCGCAGGATATGTTGTAATTGCCATGTTGGAAGAAATAATTACTTTTAGGAGCATTGGATTATCCGCATCTCCGTAACCTTTGCCGACCAATTTGGCGCATTTTCCTAAAAGATCAAAAATGTCCTTTTTAACTGCCTTTGTGTCGAGATCCGACGAAAGCTCTGTATCTAAAATCATGCCGGGCAGAATTGGAAAACCAAGCTCGGCAAATTCATTTGCCTGACGTCCGCGAATACCAAGCAGTTCAGCATCTACTTTTGCAGGTATTACGTCTTTTTGGCTAAAAAAATGTATTCTTGAGTCCATATTTATTTCCTTATTTAGAACAATTTAAGTACGGAGTTAACAGGTCCCTTCAGGAAAGCTTCAAACATGTGACTTGCTCCCTGCGCCAGATAACGCTGTAACTTTGCTACATCCTGAATCGGATCCCCTGCAACGGCAATTTCAATAGCGGTACCGTGCTTTACCTTGCCCCATTTGAACAGCGAATTAATATCCAAAATTCTTTCTTTTTCATAATAAATATATACTTCAAGGTGAGGATTTTTTGCCCTGTAACTGGCAATAATTCTCTTCCATGCTTCAACGTTTCCGTTATGGAAAAGCTCATTCTGAACTGTGATAGCATACCTTGGTGTCATTTTCTTTGATCCGCCGCTTGAAGCCTGAACCGCAGCCGGTTTCTTGGCAGGAGCAGCTGCTGCCGATTTTCCTTTAGAGGCAGTTTTTTTAGAAGCCGTCTTTGCTTTCGCAGGTTTTGCTTCTGCAGCTTTTTTGGGTTTAGAAACTTTTTTGGGAGTAAACTTTCCCTTTGTAACAAAAGCAGGAGCCGTAACCCTGGAACCTTCAAAAAGTCTTAAAGCAAGCTCCGCCGCTTTCTGGCAGTCTTCGTCAGTTTCTTTTCCCTGAAGACCGGCATAAACAACCATAAGCTCGCGCTTGCGCAAATCTCCAAAACCTACAAGTTCATCAGCGTTTTTGGGATTTGCAATAAGCAGACCCAACTCGGGATGATAATANGCGGCAACAAGGTCAATGCCGTTCCATTTTCCAAATTCTTTTGCAAGAACAGAAAGGTCTTTTGCTGTATCATGAAGGTTTATTGAAGCAGTTTTNTAACCAAGCTTATCAACCAGTAACATCCTCAAAAGCAAACTAATTTTATTACTTGTTAATTCATCATCATCCAATTCATAAATTATATCACCGAGATTCCCGGAGCTTCCTGCAATTTCCATTGTTTTTTTTATATGTCTAACCGCACTGTTAAAACCATTACGGGTAGAAAGCATTTCAAGATTGGTAGCATCTGCCATATTGCCTCCTTAATTGTACATAAAAAAGCGCCCCTAGATATTCATCCGAGGGCGCTTAGAAAACACGTGCATTTAAAAATATTCGCATAAGCGCTCTGCCGTAACAGAGCGTTCGTACTACTCTCTTCTTAGCTAGTTTCCCTAACGTACCCTTGCAATAAAGCGCTTGCGCGCTTTATTGCCGTGTTTTAGCACTTAAAGTGCCTCAACACTTAGAGTTCCGCTACTCCGCCGCGTGATGGTTTCTTTGCTTTCGCTCTTGAATCCACTACGCCTTTTTTCTTAGGAGCAGATTTTGCTTTCGCTTTGGGAGCTGAAATAGCTGCCGGGCGCGGTTTAGCGGCCGGTGCTGCAACAGCAGTTTCATCCTCTTCAGGTATAGTTGCGAAAGACTGGTTAATGTCTTCGCGGACTGTTGACCTTCTGCGGCTGAATGATGCGAATGCTGCATCCTGGAAGCCTTTGGATACGCCGTGGAGGAATTCGTTAAGAACGTTCGCCATTGCGTCAAGAGTAACTTTCTTCCTCTTGATTGAGGTAATATCTACGTCAAGCAAGAGACCGGGCTGAATGTGGTACGGGTTAATCATATAATCGAACCTGAAATATTCTTTTTCAAGCCATGTAAGTCTGTCTTCCATTACGCGTCTTTCGATGGGGTACAGATAATCGTACATTTTCTTCATCTTGTTGCGCATAAGGATGATGCGTGCGCGAATTCTGTCTTTTTCGAAAACATAGGTGCGGTTCGATCTTTCAACTTCGGTTTCTGCCGATTTAATAAAGGAAATTTCGTCCCAAACCTTTGCAATGTCTTCATAGCAGGGTTCGCCGTTCTTGTCTTTGATTGTCTTGCGGATTTTTGTTTTATTCTTTTTGGCAAGATCTTCAAAGTCATTGATTTTAAAGAAGCTCTTTTTGTCCTGATAGATTACTTCGAGAACATCCCAAAGGTGCTGAACTTCAGTTTCGAAGCTCTTGATCATTACGTCGTAGGCCTTGCGGTCTTCGATGAGCTGAGAGTTGTCGAAATAGCGAAGTTTGATTGAATAGCGTTCATCAGGAAGATTGGCTGTGTCGGTATCTTCGTATTCACGAATGATAACTTCGCGGCC
>JGI24695J34938_10001420_pt1 | contig 20411 bp, 16 predicted proteins | sample TergutCo191P3_FD_34938 | JGI IMG/M metagenome (IMG submission 34938)
TAACGGCGCGGCTGCCGGAAGTTTCAGCGAGCTTGGAAAAATATTTGTTACTACGACAATAGCTGCGGCTTCAGGTTCTGTCGCCACCATGATCTTTACATGGATTAAAAACGGCAAGCCCGACGTTTCGATGTCGCTTAACGGCGCTCTGGCGGGATTGGTCGGCATAACAGCCGGATGCGCAAATCTGGACGCGGCAGGAGCTCTTATAGTTGGTTTAACAGCCGGCGTTCTTGTTGTTATCGCAGTTGAATTTATTGACAAAGTATTACGCGTAGACGATCCTGTCGGAGCTGCGGCGGTTCACGGCGTTTGCGGCGTGTGGGGAGCGCTGGCTGTAGGCTTGTTCGCTGTTCCCGGTGAAGAATTCGCAGGCGGTCTTTTCTACGGCGGCGGCGCGGCGCAGCTTCAAGTGCAGGCAATCGGCGTCGTTACAATCGCCGGGTGGACAACAGTCACTGTCGGTGCAGCATTTTTCCTTATAAAATTGTTTAACGGTCTTCGCGTTTCCAAACAGGATGAAGCTGCGGGTCTTGATATTACAGAACATGGACTTACAAGCAGTTACGCTGACTTTATGATCTCCGGTTCCGAGAATGTTTCCGTCGGAGGAACAGTTCCCGCGGACGCAGCAATCCCTGTTGTTAACAATTCAAAGCCGGACGCGAAAATGACAAAGGTTGTTATTATTACAAGGCAGACCAGCTTTGACGGATTAAAAGAAGCGTTCGACAAAATCGGCATTACAGGAATGACTGTAACGCGCGTGTTAGGATGCGGTATGCAGAGAGGAAAGACAGAGTATTACCGCGGCGTTCCGCTTGAATCAACTCTTCTTGCGAAAATTAAAATTGAAGTCGTTATCTGTAAAGTTCCGCTTAAACTGTTTATTGATACAGTCAAGAGAGCGCTTTACACAGGAAACATCGGCGACGGAAAGATTTTTGTTTATGATGTCGAGAATGTTATCAAAGTGCGGACAGGCGAAGAAGGCTACGACGCGCTTCAGGACGAAAGATAATAGGAAAGTAATTTACGGCTATCGATAGAAAGGCAAACATGCACAATACTTGCGGCGCGCCTTTTTATCGATAAGTCAAAACGCAGCGGACGAATGCTGACTGCCTGCCAATAGGCGGCTGAATAGTCAGACTCTTGTTATTTAATACCATGTAAAATATACTTATTTTACTTTACATGGAGCTTTTAATTGCCTGAAATAAATCCTGATAAAACAACCCTTGCCACAGATCGTATCGGAAAAGAGCCGATAGGAAAATTACTGTTAAGTTTTTCCATCCCCGCGATTATCGGAATGCTGGTAAACGCGCTTTATAATATTGTTGACCGTATTTATTTAGGGCAGGGAATCGATCCTCTCGCGATTGCAGGCGTCGGGATCGTCATGCCCATTACAATGATCATTATGGCTTTTTCGATGCTTATAGGCATCGGAGCGAATTCTCTTTTCGCGATACGCATGGGTGAGAGACGCCATGATGAAGTTGAAAAAATTATGGGGCATGCCTTTATCCTGCTTTTTCTTTTTTCGGCTGTTTGCATAATTGTAATTTTAAGTCTTATGGAACCCATCCTTCGCGATATTATGAAGGTTGACGGAAAAGTTTACGAATACGCGGAAATTTATCTTCGCATTACTCTTTACGGAGCGATATTCGCCGCGATGAGTCCCGGTATCACTCATTTTATCCGTTCTGACGGTCATCCAAAAACTTCAATGATGGTTCAGATTGTCGGCGCTGTTCTTAATATAATTCTTGATCCGATTTTTATTTTTGCTCTTGATTTAGGCGTCGCGGGAGCGGCGTGGGTAACAGTTATTTCTCAGTTTGTTTCTCTTGTTTTTGTCATTGGATATTTTAATTCCAAATGGACGCGGCTGAGATTCCGCGTTAAATATATGAAGCTGGAACTGAAACTGACGTGGAAAATTATCGCAATTGGTTTCGCGCCTTTTATTATGCAATTTGCGATGAGTCTTGTCGGTATTTTGCAAAACGCCACGATTAATAAATACGGAGGAGACGACGCGCTTACCGCCATGACGATTTTCTTTGCCGTGTTTACAGTTATTTTCATGCCTATGATGGGAATAGGGCAGGGCGCGCAGCCGATCATCGGATATAATTACGGCGCGAAGCAATACGATCGCGTTAAAAAATGTTTCAAGCTGGCGATGATCGCCGTAACGGCATTTCTTACAGCAGGTTTTTTAATTATTCAAATTTTTCCGGGATTTTTATTTTCGCTGTTCAGTAATAAAACCGGCAACTTGCGCGAACTTACAATATTAACCATGCGTATTTGTACAGTCATGTTTCCTGTAGTCGCGATTCAATTGATGGGCGGACAATTCTTTCAGGCAATCGGAAAACCTGTTCAGGCTACCATTGTAAGTCTTTCACGTCAAATTTTATTTTTAATTCCCGCTCTTTTATTTCTGCCTGTCTTGTTTGAATATGCCGGTATTCGTCCGATTTACGGCGTTTATTGGGCGTTTCCTTTGGCGGACTTCTGCGCATCGGTTGTATCGGCTGTTTTTGTTTATCGTGAATTTAAAGCGTGGAAAAAATACGATCCTTCTTGACCAAGTGATAATTTTTTTATATCATTAACCATAGAACAAAGGCGTTTAATAATTACTCACGGAGTCCGATGTGGAATTTTCAGAGAATAATATTATCGCCTATTTCCAGCCAATCCTCTGCGCCGCTTCTAATAAAATTTTCTCTTATGAAATTTTGGGACGTTTTCTTGCAGGTGACGGAACTGTGAAATCATTGGGACCGTTTTTTTCTGACGCTAACACAACGCACGAAGAAGCGTTAAGAGTAGACCGTATTGTAAGAAGAAAAGCTCTGGAAAAATACGCGCAGGAAAACAGAAAAGAATATTTATTTATTAATATAAGGCTTTCATGGCTCGGTGATTACATTAATAAACCTGAAGAAATGCCGACAATCAGGTGGGCGAGAGAACTTGGCATTGACCCAGGTAAAATTGTAATTGAAATTACAGAAGAAGAATTCAACGCAGATGACAGGCATATCAATATTATATCGTATTATAAAAACGAAGGCTGTAAAATCGCGCTTGATGATTACGGCAAGAATGCCAGTAATATTGACAGGCTTGCTTTTTTAAAACCGGATATTATCAAAATTAATATTGACTACATTCACAAAAGCGAAACGTCTTATCATTACCGCGAATATTTAAGATCGCTTGCGTCTTTCGCCGAGTCTGTCGGAATAGAAGTGTTATACGAAGGAATTGAAACTCCTAAACAGCTTGAGATTTGCATGTCTTCAAGAGGAAGGCTTTACCAGGGATTTTTAATTGCGCGTCCTCAAGACTCAATGAATGATGCCGCTGTTAACAAAGATCTGTTTATCTCCGTTTCGGATGATACACACAATAAACATTATAAAACCATCATTTACACTGATTTGTTAAAAAATTATTTAGATTCAAAAGTCGGATATTTCTTAATTGAAAATCCGAATTTTTATAAAAAAGAAAATATTGGCAAGTGTTTATACAATCTTTGCTGCGAACTGCCTGAAGTAATACGGATATATTTATGTGACAGTAAAGGTATACAGATATCTTTTAATTTTGAATGGAATTCGGGAGAGGTAAAATATCAAAATTATCTTGGCAACAACTGGGCGTGGAGAGGGTTTTATCAGGAAGCGATGGAAGAGTTTATTTCCGGCAATAAGAGCGGTTTATCTTCAGCGTACAGGGATTTTACCACAAAAGAACGAATTCTTACTTATTTTCACGAGGTTACTTCTGATATTTATCTGTTTGCTGATATAAAAAGAATGCCAATTGTTTTCTCTTAATTGGTTTTCGCCACTTGACCAAGTTTTAAATATTTTATACAAATAAATTACGGCTGTTAAGCCGGGAACAAAGGCGTTCACCAAATAACAAGAATATGGCTTAATGGCTGTTAAATGGTCAGCCTTTTAATTTTCTTGATATTTTTGTGAACGTCTTTTTTGTTTAGCAAGGAGATTTTATGCAACGTGAACTTCAACCGAGCGTGAACGCTTACAAGTTGTCATGCGATGGTTCCCCTCTTGAAGGACAAGTTAGAATTCCGTCAGGCTGCGCTATTTCCGGAATTATTAATAAATCAGGAAAGCGCATAAGCGGCGAAGCGATTATTAATTCTATTTCCGTCATGCACGATCGTTCAAACGGTCTTGGCGGCGGATTTGCAGCTTACGGGATTTATCCTGAGTATAAGGATTTTTACGCTTTTCATATTTTTTATGATTCAATAACCGCAAAAAAAGAATGTGAAGAATATTTAGAACGCCGTTTTGATATTATTAACCTTTCTAAAATACCTGTTCGCAAAATTAAGGAAATAACAAACGAGCCTCTAATCTGGCGCTACTTTGTTAAACCGCTTCCGACAAGACTCGCGGACAGCCAGCTTGACGAGCGTGAGTTTACTTCAAGATGCGTGTTTCGCGTAAACACAAGGATTTCAGGAGCTTACGTTTTTTCCAGCGGCAAGAATATGGGATGTTTTAAAGCAGTCGGTTTCCCGGAAGATGTCGGGCGTTTTTATAAACTGGATGAATACGAAGGCTGGTGCTTTACAGCTCACGGACGTTACCCGACAAATACTCCCGGCTGGTGGGGCGGCGCGCATCCTTTCGGTCTCCTTGATTATTCTGTTGTGCATAACGGAGAAATCTCTTCTTATGACGCAAACAGGCGCGCTATCGAAATGTACGGTTATAAATGCACTCTTCAAACTGACACCGAAGTTATCACATATATAATTGATTATCTTCACAGAAAAATCGGATTAACATTCAATGAAATCGCGTCTGTTATAGCAGCCCCTTTCTGGCAGACAATCGGAAGAATGTCAAAGGAAGAAAGCGAACAGCATGAATATTTGCGCGTAATGTTCGCGGATCAGCTTATTACAGGTCCTTTTTCCATAATTGTCGGTTTTGATAACGGTTCCGATGAACGCGGTCTTATGGCGTTAAACGACAGATTAAAACTCAGAAGTATGGTAATAGGCGAAAAAGACGATATGGTTTATATCGCGAGCGAAGAAGCCGCTATCAGGATAATTGAACCGAATCTTGATAATATTTGGGCGCCGAAAGGCGGACAGCCTGTAATTATCAGGTTAGGAGCTTAAATCATGCCAGTAAATTATATTTATCCTGAATACGAGATTTCAAGAAATTTTGACAGATGCATCGCGTGCAGAGCGTGTCAGAGACAATGCGCAAATAATGCGCACGATTTTATCGAAAATATTAATAAAATGACATGCGATGAAGAGAAGTGCGTTAATTGCCACCGCTGCGTTTCGCTCTGTCCGACACGCGCGTTAAAAATTATAGAAAGCGGAAGCACTTATAAAAAGAATTTTAACTGGAGCGGGAAAACTATAAACGAAATTTACCGCCAGGCAGGCTCCGGAGGCGTTCTTCTTTCCAGTATGGGAAACCCTGAAGATTATCCGATTTATTTTAACAAGATAATTCTTAACGCGTCGCAGGTTACAAATCCTTCGATTGATCCGCTTCGNGAGCCGATGGAAACAAAAGTTTCGTTAGGTGCAAAACCCAAGGCTATTGAACGCGCGGAAGACGGAAGGCTTGTTAACAATCTTCCGCCGCGGATTTCTCTGTCCATGCCGATGATGTTTTCCGCGATGAGTTACGGATCAATCAGTTACAACGCGCATGAAAGCCTTGCCCGCGCCGCCGAAGAGCTGGGCATTCTCTACAACACAGGAGAAGGCGGTTTGCATGAAGATTTTTACCGTTACGGAAAAAATACAATTGTACAGGTCGCGTCCGGCAGATTCGGCGTTCACTCGGGATATTTAAACGCCGGAGCCGCGATTGAAATTAAAATGGGACAGGGCGCAAAACCCGGTATCGGCGGACATTTACCCGGAACAAAAATCGTTGATGACATCTCACGTACCAGAATGATTCCTGAAGGCACAGACGCGATATCTCCCGCTCCTCATCATGATATTTATTCCATAGAGGATTTACGTCAGCTTGTCTTCTCGTTAAAAGAAGCGGTTGAATATAAAAAACCAGTAATTGTAAAAATTGCGGCAGTGCACAATGTCGCCGCAATCGCAAGCGGCATCGCGCGAAGCGGCGCGGATATAATCTCCATTGACGGTTTCCGCGGCGGCACCGGAGCCGCTCCCACGCGAATACGCGACAATGTGGGAATCCCCATTGAACTTGCGCTTGCGAGCGTTGACAAACGCCTGCGCGACGAAGGCATCCGCAACAATGTGTCACTTGTCGTAGGCGGAAGCATTCATTCAAGCGCGGATGTTGTTAAAGCAATCGCGCTCGGCGCGGACTGCGTTTATATCGCGACAAGCGCTCTTATCGCGCTCGGCTGCCACTTGTGCAGAAGCTGCCACGGCGGAAAATGCAACTGGGGCATCGCGACACAGGTTCCGGAACTCACAAAAAGATTAAATCCCGATGTCGGCTACAAACGCCTTGTCAATTTATTAACAGCATGGCAGCATGAAATAAAAGAGATGATGGGCGGCATGGGCATTAACTCTATTGAAAGTTTAAAAGGCAACAGAGCGATGCTTCGCGGAGTCGGTCTCAATGAAAAAGAACTTGAAATTTTAGGAATCAAACACGCAGGAGAGTAGCCGTGAAATGGTATCAAGTGCTTTGGGAACTGCCTCAGACTTTTTTAGGATTAGTAGTTAAAGGTTTATTTATTAAAGATAAACAATCCGCAGTTTACAATGACAGGCGCTTAATTACTTTTAGAAGAAATACATGGTTTACAAATACAATGAGCGGAGTATCTCTTGGTTATTATATTTTACTTCCTGACGGATCTTCTGAAGAAGAAATTGCTCACGAATACGGTCATTGTATGCAGAGTAAAAAATTAGGCTGCTTTTATCTTTTAATAGTGGGTTTACCGTCTATCTGCAATAATATTTGGGATAGAATCTTTCATAAAAAATGGACTTACAGCAAAAGAATTTCGTGGTACTATAATCGTTTCCCCGAGAAACAAGCCGATCGTAACAGCGGCGTTATTTGGGAAAACGGATCTAGAGTTTTAAAGAACGGATGAATCATTTTTTATTTTAATTAAACTGCTTGTGTATGTAATAAAAAAACGATAGGATGTTCACAGTTTGTATGATAAGGGGAAAATTATGAAAAAGACATTAAAATTGATCGCGGCAATAGCTTTTGCGGCGATCATAGCTTTCGCTCTGGCTGGCTGCGAAGGAAAGAAGGAATCAGTGCCTGTTATTGACAACAGTCCCGCAGGTTTGGCAAAACAAGCTTTTGATTTGTCACTGGAATCTATGAAAGTCTATGAAACCGGCGATGAGAGTAATATGGATGAGCTGACAAAAAAACTGGATGAACTTAAAACTAAAGTAGAAATGCTTTCTGATGAAGATCAATACACATTCAATATGGAGTTCATGAAATTATTAGGTGAATATACGTATTAGAGCTTATATACTGTAAACCATTAAACTAACCAATGGTTTTCAAAGCATTAAAAGCCGCCGCGGTGCTTATTTTTTAAGTTCCAGGCGGTTTTTTTCTTTTTTGAATCTAGTTTTCTACGAAAACTCAAATTATTAAGTAATCTACGATTACTTAATAATTTGTGACTTATAATAAAAAAAATTACATTTTTTTTATTATAAGTCATGCGCCATGCACGCTCGCGCCATATATAGGGTACAACTTTTTAAAAGTTGCTGATTGAACATGTTTTTTTACATGTTCATAAATTTTCCGGGGGGAAACCCTTGTTTGGAGGTTCAAAATGGAAGAAAAAAAGGTAGTATCTGTCTGCGGCTTAATTAAGGAGGATCATATGAAAATGAAACTGCGAAATATTATTTGCTGCCTGGGTTTAATGGTGTTTAGCGTAATTTTATCAGGGTGTGTTGGGAGAGGACAGACTCCCGGCGGACTTTCGTCAATTACCTTGATGACATGGAATGTTCATAATCTTTTTGACGGTGACGATGAAGGCAATTTATACGCCGAGTTTAAACAATCGGCGGGCTGGTCGCAGGAAAAATATCTTGGCAGGATTAATACAATCTCGGACGCTATAGGCGGAATTGAACCTTTACCTGACATCATTATCCTGCAGGAGATAGAATCGCTTCAGACGCTTGAAGATATCGCGCTCGCTCTTAAGCGTGATTTTTCTTATTGTCAGTTTGCAAGTAATCCGGGAGGTATTGGATTGGGTATTATCAGCCGGTTCCCGTTATCAGATGTAAAAACACATTCAATTACAACAGGCGGCATCACAACGCCGCGTCCGGTTCTTGAGGCAAGAGCGCAAACGCAGCATGGTGATTTTATCATTATGGCTTGTCACTGGAAATCCAAAGTCGGCGGCGAGGAAGCAACCGAATTTAACAGGAGGGCAAGCGCCATGGCTATTGTGCGCCGTGTTCAGGAAATATGGAAAAGCGAGCCTGAACTCGGCGTAATTATCGCAAGCGATCTCAACGAAAACCATGATGAATTTTCAAGGCGCGGTTCGGATGTAATCTGCGCGCTGCTTCCTGACGCTCCGTTAAGCGCGCGGCTTGCAAATTCCGTTCAAAAGGATTTTATCGTTATAAGCGGAAACAAGCCGCCGTTACCTGAATATTTTCCCGATGAAACTGTTGTTTTCTATTCGCCGTGGGTTAACGAGCTTGAAAACGGCTCTTACTTGTACAAAAATAATTGGGAAACAATCGATCATATTCTGGTATCGGGTCATTTTTTTGATAACTCAGGCTTGGAGTATGAGAAAACAACTGTTTTAAATTATGATCCTTTCACCGATCCTGACGGGAACCCCGTTTCATACAACGCACGGACAGGATACGGGTTAAGCGATCATCTGCCGTTATTGGTAACTTTATTTTTTGATAGCGGCGGTCTTGGCGTCAAGAGAGTTGAGGATGGCTTGTAATCTTTCTTTTTCTATCAAGTCGATAAGGCGGGCTTCGGTGTATCTTTTCGCTTCTTCTGTATATTGTCCGACAGTGATGCAGATACCTTTGCCCGCTTTTACTTCTTTTAAATGTGAATGAAAATCCCTTACAATCAATTCTCCGATTGAACCTTGTGTTCTGATGAACCGGAACATTATAAGGTCTGACCACTTAAACGTGTCAATTTCCGCAAGGATGTCCGCCCATTCAGCTTTGTTTACCGCAATGTTTGTAATTTTTACTTTTGCTCTTCCGAAATATGTCATAACGATTTTTCTGCACAGAGCGACGAAGTCAGCAGAAGATCCCATAAGAAATGTTTGCAGGTTCCTGTTTGTGTTTAATTCAATATATTTTCCCAAAAGGACATTAACATCTTTATATGAAGGATTCTCAGCCTGCAGCTGTTTCAAATGCGGGATCGCCTTGCCGATTTCATTTAACTTTATAAATGTTGTGGCAAGTTTGTATCTAAGCTCTGCCAGAATGTCAGCCTTTATGTTCACATGCTTTAAGCCGATTTCAAAATCCTGAATCGCAAGTTCATATTGCCTTGTGTCAAGATGGATTTGCCCGGCTATCAGACAAGAATTGGGTCCCATGACCGGGTCCGCGCGAAGGTGATTAAAAATTCGAAGCGCTTGTTCGGTCTGGTTGGCTTCATGATAGCACTCAGCTAATGTATACAGCGACTCTTTGTCATCGGGGGCAAGGTCGATTGCTTTGCGGATAAAACTCATCGCTTCTTTCGGTTTCTTCAGTCTGAAAAGAGAATGTCCCAGAGAGCGCAGAACGGCTGTGCTTTCCGGGTCCTGAATACGCGCCGCCTGCAGAAGCTGAACGGCTTTTTCATAATTTTTTCTTTCAAACTCAATAGTGCCAAGCTCGTAATTTACTTCGTAGTTATCCTGCCTGTACGTTCTTGCAGTTGAGAATCCCTTGTAAGCCTGGTCCAGCATATTGAGTTTACGGGCGGCTTTTCCGTAACGAAGATGTACTTCAAAATTATCAACTCCCTGAACTTGACCGGCTGTAGATAACTGCTCAATCAATTGTTCATAAGTTTTCATGGCTTTATCCCATTTTTGATCGTCAAAATAAGCTGAAGCCAATATATGGAGCGCGACCGGATCATTCGGGTTTTGGGAAAGTCTCCTATTAGCTTCTTTTAAGGCGGCTTCAATGTCTTTAGTTCTTCCTCCGCCGCCCATTCCGCCGCTGAGAATATTTTTTCCCATGATAATAATGGTGATTACAAGAATAATTGCTAAAACCGCAATAATAACGGGATTCATATCTTTCATTATCGGTCATTTTAACGAGTTTGGATACAGGTTTTGACAGTTTTTATACTTATATTATTATAATTTGGCTGAAATTGAAGGTAAAACAGGAATTATTAAATCATTCAAGCTATTGACAACGGGTATTATTTTCAATTAAACTAAAAAAAAGCGATATTTTAACCAGGGAGGAAGGAGCAGTCCAATGGCATCTAATATTGGCATTAAGATTGCCAACGGAGAATTTTACCCCATTATAGAGGAAAATTCTTCAATAAAGAAGAGACTAATTCTCACCACGGTTCATGATAATCAGCCCAGTGTTCAAATCGATTTGTATAGAAATCCGGCAAATGCTATGTCGGACGCTCAATATATCGGAAGTCTTGTTGTAGAAAATATAAAACCAAAACCCAGGGGAGAGCCTTCCATCGAGATGGTTATTTCTTCGGATGAAAACGGCGACATTATCGCCGACGCTATCGATCTTGATACCGGCGCTGCCGGCGAACATTATGTACTGACTGTTTCCTTAAAGTCACTTGATGAAACGTCGCGTGACATGGATATTCCTGATTTTGAACTTGAAACGAACGAAGAACCTCCTTCCGGTTTATATAATCAGGCAAGTAAAGTACGTGAGAAAAAATCCGGTTCCAAGCTTTGGATTATTATCTTAATCATACTGCTTCTTCTTGGTCTTGCAGCCGCGTGGCTGTTTTTCCTTGGCGGTATGGATGTTGTCCGCTCAATATTTGACAAGCAGGATAATAAAGCGACAGAACAGACTGTATCGCAGACTCAGCCCGTAAAGGAAACGGAGACTGTTAAGCAAACGGAACCTGTCAGGCAGGAACCTGTTATAACCGAGCCTCCTCAAAAGACTGAACCTGTTCAAAGGGTAGTGGAACCTCCTGTGGTTATAGCGGCTCCGGTTGAACCGCCGAGGCAGCAGACAACGCGCCGCAGCGCAAGCGGACGTAATCCTCCGGTAGCGTCTTATGATGTTCCGGCAACCATTCCAAGAGAAGGCGTTAATTACAGGATTCGCTGGGGTGACACATTGTGGGATATCGCCGAAGCGTTTTACCGAGATCCCTGGCTTTACCCGAGGATTGCGCGGCATAATAATATTCGTAACCCGAATTTAATCATTTCAGGCAGAACGCTTCGTGTGCCTCCCAGAGATTGATGTTATTCAGTTGTTTTAAACGCAGCTTAATCTTATTTTTACTTCCTCTGTTTCTGGCTTTCGCGGCGGCGTGTTCAATGCCGCAGGTTTTTACGTCAAATCAAAACGCGTTTTATCAGGCATTGCTTCTTGAATCGAATCATGAAAATAATCCCAATAAAATTAAATTATTTGAAAAATCCCTGTCAAGTTCAAATGAATATATAAGGCAGGCGTCTGCCGGAGAACTTGCGATAATGATGGTAAACGGAGCTTCTCTTTCCCGGAAAACAACAGAAATGATAAGGCGCGAATCTTCCGGCTTGTGGGAAGCGGCTTTTGAAATTGTTCCTCCCGCGTCAGACGATAATTCAAATAATCCTCCTGAAAAGAAAAAAGTTCTTTCGTTTTTGCTGGGATCGGATCAGGATTTAATTTATTTTAATGAATCAAGGCAGTACTTGATTAAAGAGTGCGACAAACAGCCGTTTTTTTTCACGGTGCAGGAGTTAGCTGCAATTGACGGATATTACAACGTCTATAAGTTAAAATACAATGAAGGTCTTGTGAGTTTCCGCGCTTTTCAGGAAGAAGAGAAATGGACTGCCAGTATACCTCAGCTTTTTATTGAATATCCGAACTTGATTAATTATCTTGGAAGAGCTTTCCAATACACCCGATCGGGAGACGAAGGACTTAATCTCTTTATCACATGGGAAGCGAATTTGCCGAAGTCTGTCGATAACAACCTGGATGATATAAGGTTCAGGCTTCTTTTTTACGCGGGACGGATTGCGCGCAGGATTGGAGGGACGAACAGCGAATACGCGGTTTCACTTTTTGAAAAATCATTTACGCTTGCGCCTGATTACGAACAGCAGGACGCGTGCATCTGGTACATTTTAGACGCGTCATTAGGCGGAACTGTCAATGTAATAATGGAACGGATGACAAAATATATTCCGCAGTGGTACTCGGGAGGTTACTTTAACGGCATCATGGAAAGATTTCTGCACCGTCTTGTTTCGGCAAAAGACTGGAGAAGAGTTATATTAACATACAATCTAATTAAAAATATTAAAGCGCCTGTGGCGAAGACAGGTTACGCTTATGTAATTGCCCGCGCAATAGAAGAAGGTTATCTTTCAGCGGAAGAAATGCGTCTTGCGGCGGGAACCATTAATGAACCTGCGGCGGACGCGTCAGATTTTATGCGTGTTGCGTATAACCAGGGAGTTATTTTATTAATGCCTGCGATTTATTACCGCATGCAGACAGCGGATTCTTTGGGACTGCCTTTTCTGGAATTTTCCGAAGATACCAATGAAAAGAAAAGCGACAGCTCTCCTGTTTTGCAGTTTCTGCTCGGTTTTTTCAGAAACAACGCCGTTGAATATTCCATTCCGTATATAAAGATGCACGAAAATGATCTAGCTCCTTCTGAACTAAGAATTCTATCGCGCGCTTTTGATGAAGCCGGCGTATATACCGAATCCATGCGTATAATTTCACTTTACATTCATAAAGACGGCTATGTAAAAAACAGGCGTGATTTGGAATTGATGTATCCGCGGCCGTATCTTGAGTTGATAGAAACGCATGCTCAAAAATTTAATATAGAGCCTTCTTTATTTTTCGGGCTTGTTCGCTGCGAGAGCGCGTTTCAAAGCGCCATTGTATCTCACGCCGGAGCAGTCGGATTATCGCAGTTAATGCCCAGCACGGCAAAAGAACAGGCGGAACGCATCAGGCGCGAAGGCGGTCCTGACTTTTTCGGTACTGACAACGCTCTTGACTCGACAAATCCTGAATTGAATATTTACATTGGAACATACTATTTAAGCAATCACAGAAAAAATTTCGGCGATATGTATCTCGCGCTGATGGCGTATAACGGAGGACATAACCGCGTCCGGCGCTGGTACGCGGCTAATGATTTGCCGATGGATTTATTTTTGGAGACTGTATCAATTTACGAGACAAGAGATTACGGAAAAAGAGTGACAGCTATCGGGAGAATTTATGAAGAGCTGTACTACAGAAATCGTTAATGCTGTAAAAGCGCGTTTTCCAGTTTAGACCTTGGATTATCTCCCGCTGTTTTGTCTGTCAGCGTTTTTAAGGCAGTGACAAAGGAGCGAAGGTCTCTTCCCGAACGATCAAACAAATCGGCGTAGAAATTATCTTCATCGTGATACAGTCTGAACAGATCAAGGTAAGCGTTGTTAATTTCCAAATCAGAAAATTCCCTGAAATTACCGCTTGAAAAACGGCTGTCGTACTCAATCTTAAATCGTTCTTTTGCATTGTTTATGATTAGTTCTTTTTGTTTTAACGTGTCGTCAGCGCTCTGATTGCTTGAATACAGCTCTTCAAGTTCAGCTATTAATCCCTGTAAAAAAATGACAAAATTCCGGCTGTCTTCTTTTGCCGCAAGCATTTGCCTGTACTCAGCCGAATCCAGTCCGTAGCGGTTTTCAATATACAGCCGTGATCCTTCAGTGCCTATAAATTCAGCAATCTCTTCATTAAATTTCGCGTGACCTTTTAAAAAAACTGTCGCATGTACAAGCTCGTGAATGATTAAATCGGCAAGCCGCGAAGGCGTGTATTTTCGCATATATGAATAGAGCGGATCTTTAAACCAACCCAAAGTGCTGAACGCTTCAACTCCGCGCATCCAGACATCGTATCCTTTTTTTTCCAGTTTCTCTTTTTCCCTGCGCGCGTGCTCGACACTGAAAAATCCTTTGTACGGCAGTTTGCCGACGACAGGATAGCTCCATTCATAGCGTTTAAAAGAAGTTTTTGACGAGGCTGATACAACCGCCGCGAGATAGTCTCTGTCAATTTCAACGTATTTTGTATAATTCAGGCTTTCGGCAAGACCCAGTTCGTTTACCGCGAAATTCCTGATATCATTTACCGCCCGTACAAATTCTTCATCTTTTACCTGTTCCAGCGGAATGGCTTTATTCAGGTAGCTCAGCATGGTTATTCCCTGCGTGATTGTATAACAGCCCGAAAAAACGGCGCAAATGGTCAGAAGCAGTATTAAAGTTAAAACAAAAGGGCTTATAACAAGCCAATTCCATGAATCTTTCATATTTATTCCTACTTGTATTGATATTTATTTTTTATTAATCTATTATAGCGGAATAGCTTTAACAATGGTATATAAAAGTTAGGAGGATTTATGGCAAGGCCTGTAATATTATGTTCCGGACAGTGGGCGGACGTCCCTTTTGAAAATTTGTGTGAAAAAGTTAAATCTTTCGGTTATGAAGGGATAGAAATTGCCTGCGCAGGCGATCATCTTGATTTAAAAAAAGCGGCAACTGATCCCAAATACGCTGAAGAACGCAAAAATATATTAAAAAACCATGGTTTTAAGGTTTGGGTTATAGCGACTCAGATGATTGGACAGTGCGTAAGCGACGCTGAAGACCCAAGGTTAAATGTTGTTGCACCCTCGGCTCTTGCCGGAAAACCTGAAGAAATCAGGAAATGGGCAATTCAGGAGATGAAATACGCCGCTGCAGCCGCGAAAAATCTTGGAGCGAAAACGGTAACCGGCGTTATCGGCAGTCCTCTTTTTACATATTGGTACGGGCAGCCTCAAACCACCGAACAGATGATTGCTGACGCGTACGCCCAGGTTTTAAAGCACTGGAATCCCATTTTTGACGAATTTGACAAGAACGGCATTAAATTCGCCGTTGAAGTAAAACCCGGCGGGATTGCTTTTGATTACTATTCCGCCGACCGTTTTTTAAAGGAGTTAAAGAGCCGGAAGAATCTTGGTTTTTGTTTTAATCCTTCCAGTCTTTTCTGGCAGGGCATCACTCCTCATCTGTTTATCCGCGATTTCCAAAGCCGGATTTTTCATGTGCACATGAAAGACGCGGCAGTAACTCTTGACGGAAGATCGGGGCTTCTCGGTTCTTTCCTTCCATTCGGCGATGTTAAACGGGCATGGAACTTCCGTTCTCTTGGACACGGCGATATTGATTTTGAAAGTATCATCCGCGAATTAAATGCGATCAATTACAAGAACATACTTTCTGTTGATTGGGAAGATCAATGTATGAACAGAGATGTCGGCGCTAAAGAAGCGTGTGATTTTATGAAGAACGTTAATTTCTCTCCGTCTGATTCAGTTTCTGACGAAGCGCAGACAGAACACCGCGCTGCGAAAGCTGATTAGTGGGCGATTAACTCAGTGGTTAGAGTGCTACCTTCACACGGTAGAAGCCACCGGTTCGAATCCAGTATCGCCCACCAATTGGCTTTTTAATATATTTCGTTCGTTATTTGGGAGGATAAAGAATGAAAAAATCAATGGTAATTTGTTTATTTTTTCTCGCCGCGGCGTTATTCGCTAATGATTACAAATGGGAACTTGTTAACGCATTTACAAAAGATGATTATTCTGCAGTCGAAAGAATTATCAATCAATACGCAGGCAGTATGCACGCGCAGGATAAAAGAGTTGTTATGAATTTCGCGCTTACTTATTCACGCGGAGAGACAACGTTAAAAACGCTGAATCTTCTTCAGAGCCATAACATTCTTCCTGGCGCTTTTGATTTATACACCGCAGTTGACAGAATGCAAAGCGACGCTGTAATCAATTTTATTTTAGGTCATGGAGCGCGCGCGAACGGAGAAATTCTTCTTGCGGCGATGGAAAAACAAAAATTTGAAATTGCGAAACAGTTTATTTTATCAGGCGCCGATGTTAATTATCAATATCCGCTGTCCAGAAGTTATTCCGACGGCATGTCGGCTCTCCTGTATGCGTCAAAATATAATAATTTCGAACTTGTGCAGCTTCTTGCAGATCGCGGAGCGAATATTAACGCGAGAAACAGAGAAGGACACACCGCTCTTTCATTGGCACAACACAACGGGAACACGCAGATATTTGATTTTTTGACAGATCGCGGCGCGAATCAAACAGGAACTAATCCTTCGCAGAATCGTAATCAGCAGAATCAAGGGCAGGGGATTGTTAGCTTGATGGATAATACGCAAACGCTTGAATTTCTGCCGGGCGCATACAGGCTTTCAAGAACATCCGGCGAAGCCGCCCGCGAAGGAAACAGGGATTTACGGTTTACAGGTAATGCGAATTACGGAAACATCAGTTTTACAAGCAGTAACAGAAATTTTACCGGAACGTATCAATCAGCTAACGGAAATCTGATTCTTATTATGGACGGACGCGCGTTCACATACAAAATTGATTCAGGCGTTTCTTTCTCGGGAAACGGGGAAGTGTGGGTAAGAACCGGAAATTAGCTGTCTTGTTTAACCTTTGATGTCAATAAGAGACGCTTTGTTTGTATCGTTAAAATTATTTCTGCCTGCTGTGTAAGGATTGTTTCTGAGCACTTTTATTTCCTGACGAAGTTCCAGCATTCGCTTTGAAAGCAGTTCTTTGTTTTTCGTCGAGCGAAGGACCGCTTCGCCTTTAAGATTTTCAAGCGAGGCTTTAAGACTTGGAACTTCATCTGAATGAGCGTCAATTTTTCCTGGACCGAAGACGACGGAGTTGTACATTTCTTCAAGAGGATCAATAACTTTCTGAATAGAGAATATATCCGCGACAATTTTTTCTTCGATTTCTACATACGACAGAAGATCTTCTGCGCTGCCTGATTCAATTACACCCTGCTGCTTGTCAAGCAAATCAAGGTAATTTTTAAATCTGTCTCTCTGCTGCGACAGCAATGTTTTAAAACGTTTTAAAATCGCGACTCTCTGCGCCAATTCCGCAGAATCAATATCAGCCGTTTTCTTTTCCTCTGTTATTACTGCCATATTTCCCCCCTGTTAATTAACCGGCAATGTTCAATCCGACAGTTTCGCGGTTTTTATCAGATGGAGACTGATTCGCGACTGTACTCCATGTATTTCTTAGATCAGCTAACATATCTTTTACCGTTAACATTCTGTTAATATCCTGATTAATATTCGCCTCAACGAGCTCCCTGTTGAACCATGTATACAGCGAAAAAAGATTCTTGGATATTTCTCCGCCCTGATCAAAATCAAGAGAAACTGTCAATTCTGTAATAATTTCCTCGGTTTTCATGAGCGCTTTATTGATGTGCTCGATTCTGCCCGGTTCTCTTTTATCGGTTTTATTAATATGCAGAAGCTCAATCGCGCTGGTCAGTTGTTTCACCGCCTCGTCATAGAGCATGACAATAAGCTGCCCCTGTCCCGCGGTTTTTACCTTAGTTTCTTTATATGTAGCTGTAGCGTTTTTATACGGCAAAATAAGTCCCCTCTAGTGTAGTATCGGCATTATAAAAAAGTACTTTAGTGAATTTCGCGGAATTATTTAAGCGTACGTTTAAATGTATCATTTTCATATTTTGAACAACTTAATAAAAAATCCCGATAACACAAAATTTTCATGTATTTTTATTACAATTTATACCTGTATTTAGATAATATTGATAATATATGGTTTCATATTGACAAAAAAATAATTTTTTGATAAATTACTGTTCGTTACAAGATGCTTATTATAAACGTACGTTTATTTAATGCATATTAAGATACTTATTTAATTGATAAAATGCAGTTTTTTTCTCGTTAATACATAATCGCCAACACGGCAGAGGCGTAAAGCCTTGCGAGGCTAAGATAGCAAGAATTTATAAAAGAGTTTATTGGACGAGTCTGCTAGTTCGCTTAAACGGCTGTGCTGTCTTCTAATATAAAATTTTATACGTATTTTACTTCGCAGCGGACTTGGATACACAACTGCCATTGTCGCAGCCATAAACGCCTCGCAAGGCTTTACGCCTCTGCCATATTGGTAAGTAAGTCTTTAAAAATATCTACTTAATTTAAAGGTACGTTTATTTTATGCATCTTAGGATGCTTATATACAACACACAAAAGGAGGATTATTAAAATGAAAATTTTCGATAAATTTGCTGGTTTTATTACTATTTTAATTGTTTTTGGGCTTGTTTTTTTTGCTTGTGAAGAACCGGAAAGCGGCGGTGGGTTGCCGGCTCTTACCGGGACTGTAAATATTAGCGGACTTACACAGGTGGAACACACGCTTGCTGCGGACACAAGTGATTTAAACGGCAGCGGAACAATTAGTTATTCATGGAAAAGAAATGGAATCAATGAAATTGGTAATGATAATACGTATACGGTACAGACAGAGGATGTTGGTTCAACTATCACAGTAACTGTGACCCGTGCCAATAATGCCGGAAGTATTACAAGTGAGCCAACAGCCGCCATCACCTCATATACGCCGGGTTTATCTTTTACATTAATAAATAACGGAACGGCATATTCAGTTTCTAAAGGTACGGCAAATTCTTCAATTGTAACTATACCAACAGTATTCAATGGGCTTCCTGTGACAGAGATTGCAGATTCAGGATTTTCTTCTTATACAAACATGAAAAGTATAATTCTGCCAAATGGTGTAGAAAGGATAAGAAACTACGCTTTTTTTGATTGCGGTAATTTAAAAGAAATAACAATACCAGCAGGCGTTACAAGTATCGGTAATTTCGCGTTTCAAAACTGCGGCAGTTTAAACACGATTTTTTACGAAGGAGAGTCTAGTTCGAATTGGGCAAATATTACAATAGGTTCAAGTAATTCTCCTCTTGCAAGTGCTGTTATAATTTTTTATTCTATTAGTTCCAGTGGCATAGAAATGATGCAACTTCCGGCAGGCGCTCTTGTATGGTCAGATGCTACAATTACGCTAAGCGCGTTTAAAATGGGTAAGTACGAAGTAACACAAGAACAATATCAAGCTGTAATGGGAATGAACCCAAGTTATTTTCATGGCAGTAGTGGTAGAGAACCATCAGCAGGAGAAATACAAGGTAAACGGCCTGTAGAGAATGTAACATGGTATGACGCTGTAGAGTTCTGTAATAAATTAAGTGAAAAGGAAGGATTAGACCTATATTATAACATTGATAAAAATACATTAGATCCAAACAACACCAATTCCTACGACACAATTAAATGGTCGATAACAATTAATGAATCAGCTAACGGTTATCGTTTACCAACAGAAGCGCAGTGGGAGTACGCATGCCGGGCAGGGTCAACAACAAATTGGTATTTTGGTAATGACGAAAATCAACTTATAAATTACGCATGGTATTATGCAAATTCAAATAACATGACGCATGAAGTAGGAAAAAAACTTCCTAACGTATATGGGTTATATGACATGCATGGAAATGTGTGGGAAAGGTGTTGGGACTGGTATGATAGTTTACCAGACGCTGATCAAACAGATTACATGGGAGCGGTTTCTGGTAATTTCCGCGTTGAACGCGGCGGGAGTTGGGGCATTTCGGCCGAGGGCACGCGCTCGTCGTACCGGGGCAACTACAGCCCCTTCAGCAGGTACATCGCTATCGGTTTCCGTGTGGTCCGCCCCTGAGTTCTGCGAATTCGAAGGGCTGGAAGCGTAACGCCGCCGTCCGCTGTGAACCGCAGGTTCGAAAGCGGGCGGGGAGCGTGAAGCGAAAGCCCTTCGAAATTTTTTTTGGTGAATTTATATGCCACTTTTAACACAGTTCGCGTAAGGTGACTGACGCCGAAAACATCTGGTGTCGTTAGGTGCAATGTTGCACTATATCAGTGTGATATCATCTGATGTTGCAGTTATCAGTATTTATTAAGAAGAAGTTCACACAAAGACACAGAAGGCACAAAGAATTGGAATCAAATTCCTCTGTGTTCTCCGTGCCTCTGTGTGAGGTTCTTCCGGTTTCCAATTAAATAACAGATAAAATTCCTCATAATAACTCTTGATAATAGTATCATATTATGATATCATTTCAAAACATGATGAAATATAAAGGTTATACAGGTAAAGCGGACTACGACGATGAAG
>JGI24695J34938_10001421_pt1 | contig 20401 bp, 8 predicted proteins | sample TergutCo191P3_FD_34938 | JGI IMG/M metagenome (IMG submission 34938)
CCCGGTCTTCCCGAAGGAGTGAAAAAGCCGTCCGTAACAACCGGCGATGCGGGGAGCGAAGCCCACGCGGTGATCGCTGTAAGTTCGCGTAACGGCAGCGGAGAGTTTGCGCGCAAACTTGCCGAGTACGAAATACAGGCGCGTTTGCGGAGAATTGACGGAGTAGGCTCTGTCGTTATCGCCGGCGGAGAAAAATCAGAAGAAAAACTTTTACTCGATGTGCACCGGCTTGCAGCTCTGGGGCTATCGCCTTCTGGTTTTTCAAATCTTCTTGCCCAGGAGACAGCTGATATTCCCGCAGGAAATGCGCGCGAAGGCAACATGGAGCTAGTCATTGTAAGTTCAGGAAAACCTGATTCAATTTCTGAACTTTCAAAAATAATTCTTCCCGCAGGCGCTTTAAGGGTTGAAGACGCGGGTGAAATTTATTCATCCGCCGCGCGGCGGGAGAGCATATTTGTTTACGGCGGAAAAGAAGCCGCAGGTCTTGAAATTTACCGAAGACCCGGCAGCGATCCTCTCCGCCTGTCCCGTGAAATCAAAAAAAAAATTGATGAAGCGTCTGCGCTTTTTTCGCGTGATGCGCAAATCGAAATTGTGACAGATTCATCGCGCTCTCTTTTAATCGGAATAACAGGTTTAATAATATCCGCGGTTCTCGGCGCAGCCGCGGTTGTTACTGTGCTTGCTCTTTTTATAAAGCGGCTGAAATACAGCCTGCTTGCCGCATTGTCAATTCCTGTTTCGATTGCCGCGGGTATTTGCGTGCTCTCCGTTACGGGCAAATCTTTAAACAGCATGAGCCTTTCCGGGCTAGCCATGGGAATCGGACTTGTTTCTGATATCAGCGTAATAGTTCTGGATTTGCTTAACAGAAATTTTCGAAAGAGAGTATCATCTCCGATGCCTGAAGAAATCACAGACAGCGCTTTTTCAATCGCTGGATCAAGCGTCGCGTCAACATTAACGACAGCGCTTGTTTTCGCGCCGATTATCATGCTGCCGGGTCCTTTGGGAAGCCTGTTCGGCGATATTGCCGTCTCGCTTGTCGCGGGCACTGCGGCAGGATGGTTTTACGCGCAATTTTGTCTTCCTTCGCTTTACTTGATGTTTTTCGGCTCTCCAATGACAGCTAACAAAAATGCCGCTGAAAGAAACGCTGTAAGTGCAGATAAAAAAAAGTCAGTTTTTAAAGACGGCAGCCTTGTAAGGAGATATGCATTTTTTCTTGCATACGCTCTGCGTCATCCTGGTAAACTATTTGCCTCAGCTATAGCGTTAAGTTTTTTAGGTATCCTTACGCTTTTGATGCGGCCTGTGGTTTTCATAAATCCTGATGACGCGCAAGAAGTGTGGGTTTCGGTTACTTCCTCCCCCGGTACCATGTTGGAATCAATGATAAATTGTTCCATAGAAACCTCGCGAATTTTATCAGGGCTGCCGTCTGTAAAAACTGTATATGGAAGAGCCGGCGCGGAAGAAGATGATGTAAGCCGCAGGGCGGACATTGATTACAGGAAAGAAGAATTAATTCTGCGCTGTGTTTTGGAAAGGGGAATAAAGCCGGATCGCGCGTTAGCTGAAATTAAATCGGCGATGGAACAGCATCTGGAGGCGCCGTTTACGGCTTTTTTTCCAAAAGACAGGGCGGAAACCCTCTTGGGATTATCAGCCGGTAGAACTTTTGTAATTAAGGGAAAAGACAGGGAAGAGTTACTCGAACATTTACAAACTGTCCGCGCGGTTTTTGCCGCGCAGGATTCTTTAAAAACTCAATCAGTTGCTGTTAACTATCGTCCTCTTGGACAAAGACCTGAGCTGCGGCTGTATCCGAACAGGGAAGCATCCGCGTATCTTTCAATACCTGCCGCGCAGACAGCACAAACGCTCTATATCCTTAACGAAGGAGTTGTCGCGGTGAGGCTTGAAATCGAAGGAAGACCTCTTGATGTGCGCGTAACGGGCGGCAGGCAGAAAAACGTCGATACAATTCAGCAGATTGAAAATACGCCGCTGAAAACCGCGCAGGAAAAAACAGTGTTCCTCGGCTCTCTTGTAAATATAGAGCGAAGAGAAGCGGAAGCGTCTCTTGCGCGCCTTGATCGATCTGATGTTATCTATTCTGATATCGCCGCAGGGGAAAAAATTCCCGATGCAGTTAAAAAATTAACCGCGCAATTTTCCTGGTTTGAAGGAGCCGATGAATCTGTATTTGGCAAATACCGTAATTCGCTGATAATTTATGTTTTACTTGTCTTGATTCTTCTTTATATGGCGATGGGCGCTCAGTTTGAATCGTTTCTTCTGCCGCTTGTGCTGATGACGAGCATACCGTTTTCTCTCGCGGGAGCAGGACCTGCGCTTTTAGTTACCGGCGCGAAAATAGATTCGGGAGCTGTGCTTGGATTAACGGCTCTTTTTGGATTGGTTGTAAACAACAGCCTCCTTCTTTTTGAAATCAGCGATCAAAAAATTTGCGCCGGTCTGTCTCCAACTGCCGCGGTTTACCTCGGAGCAAATGAACGGTGTCAGGCGATCTTGATTACAATGGCGACAACTATTTTTGCTTTGCTTCCGTTAATTTTAAGTCCTTTGGGTAACTCGCAAAAATCGATGGCGGTCGCAATGATGGGAGGACTTACAGCTTCAACATTGCTCAGTCTCTTTGCGGTTCCTCCTGTTCTTATCCGCTATTTTAACTGGAAAATTCGCGGAGTAAAAAAATGAAAGAAAAGCCCTGTGTTTTAGAAAGGAAAAAGATGAGCTTGTGCATACTTGTAGGAATCTGCGCGGCAGCGTTATTCGTCATTATTAATTCTAGTGAAAAAATTAAGGAAAACACAGGAGGAGCGTTTGTTGTAAAAATAAAACATTACGGCATTGATGCCGAGGAAATGGAAAGAAGCGTTACCATTCCGCTCGAAGATGCGCTGTATTCAATTTCAGGGATACAGACAATCCAAAGTTCAAGCGAAAACAGTTTGTCAAGCGTTTTTATCAGTTTCAGCTCACGGAGATTTCAGAGCGCAAAAGGAAGGTATGAAGCTGTCCGCGACGCTGCTCAGAGAGTTTACGAAACGCTTCCGTCTTCTGCGCAGAGACCTGAAATTTTAAGTTCAGGCAACTCAAGAATTCCCGTCTGGTCTGCCGCCGTCTTGAATGACATTACGTTAGACGACAGTGTTTTAACGGCTGGTATTCTGGAAAAAATCGTAAAGCCAAGGCTTGAAAGCCTTGACGGAGCCGGAGAAGTCCTTGTTTCCGGAGCCGGAATAAAAGAAATTTATATAACTTTTGATCAGGAAAAACTCGGTATTCTTGGATTGGAACCGTCTGCGGCGGCTTCTTTTATTGCTATGAATGATTCCATTTTTTCAGGCGGAACTATCGCGCAGGGCGGCAGAGAAATAATCGTTACAGTAGACGGAAGATATTCATCGCTGGAAAAGGCTTTTATTCCGCTTGGAGAGGGAAAATTTATAGAGCTTTCGGAAATTGCCTGTATTACGGAACAGGAACGGGAGCCGGATATTCTTTCGCGTCTGAACGGCAGAAAAACCGCAAGCATCGCAATCATGGGACAGCATGATGCGGATTTGCGAAAATTATCATCTGATATAAAAAAAGAGTTAGCGGCGCTGCGTGCGTCAGATTTGAATAGCCTTGAATTTATTGTGTTATCCGATCTAGGCGCGGAAGAGGCGGCGGCTTTTAGATCAGTGCTTAACGCCGCTGTGTTAGGTGCAATTATGGCGGCGGTTATCAGTTTTTTACTAAATAGAAACAGTAATTTCTTTACAGCCGGTTTTTTCTGCGCTCTCGCGATTCCTCTAATCTGTCTAATATCAGCCGCGATTCTTTCGGCAGGAGGCTTTTTACTTGACAGGCTGCTGCTTGCGGGAATTGCAGCCGGAGTAGGAACGGCAATTGACGCTGTAATTCTCTGTTCGGAAAGACTGCGCAAATGCAAAGATTATAAATCAGCTTCCGCGTCATTATCTTCGCTGACAGGACCGTTAATCGCAGGCGGCGCGACTACAGTGGCGGCGCTGATTCCGCTCTCGGCGGCTGAAGAGAGCGGAGTGAGGATAATCGCAAGCGCGATAGCGGTTGTTACAGCTACAGCTCTTGTTTTGAGCCTGACAATTCTTCCGCCGCTTTTGCTTTGGGAACTTAACAGCGGCAGGAAAATTCCTTTTGTTAAATTGCCTGTATTTCTCAAACAGGTAATAAATTATATTTCGCATAACGTATGCAGGGTTTTTGCCGCTGTTGTAAGGTATTGCGTTTGTTATCCTGCGGTTGTTCTGACTGTCAGCATCGGTGTCACTGTTTCAGCAGTTTTTTTGTTATTCGCAAAAGGAGCGGATGCGGGCAGTATAACTTCCGAAGATTCTGTTTACGGGCAGGTTGAGTTTGACGGCGGACTGCTTGCGGAAGAGGCTGACAGGCTTCTTACTCTTTACAGCGGACAGCTTTTGCAGATGCCAGGAATTAAAAATATTGAAACAGGCGCGCGGACAGGTTCAGGCTCGCTGATGATTTCTTTTGATCCAAAACAAACACAGGCTCATCTTGTAAAGGAGACCGCAAAGCAAATTAATATTCCAGGCGGTTTTATTTTTTTTCATGATAATTCGCTGAAGGATCGATACTGGGAAATATTTGTTTACGGCGATGAAGATCAAAAATGCAGGGAGATTGCGGAAGAACTTGCTTCCGCCTGCGCCGCTAATCCGCTGATTCGAGAAAGAGTGCTTAATTTTAAACAGGGCAGTAAAAAATTGATAATGATCCCTGACAGAGAAATTTTCGCGGAAACAAAAACAGGTTTTTCAAATGCAGCTAACAGGCTGCGGTTAAACGTGTACGCTCCTGTAGCGTATAAGAGAATGTCGCCGGACGGAGAAACTGATGTAAGGATAAGAACCGGCGCAAATGTTATGCGTCAATCAAGAGATGATGTTATGAAGGCTCTTGTGAGATCCGGCAGTGAAGATTCAATTTCTGCGTTGCGCATTGATGCGCTCATGAAAGCAAAAGAAGAGACAGAGCCTTCCAGCATTAGAAGAGACAACAGGCGCAGATCAGCTTCAATTACAATTTCCACAAAGCCTATGGATCCGCGCAGGGTAAAAAAAGAATTAAATAATATTTTTGAAAAACAGGATTTGCCTCCCGGTTATTCGGTTGAATTTGATCCTGAAGCAATCAGACAAAGCGAAGGTTTATCAGCAACCGTGCTTTCGCTTGTTACGGCAATTATTTTTTGTTACATGATTATCGCTGCAATTAACGAATCTTTTTTTGTCCCGTTACTCGTTCTTTCCGCCGTCCCGTCTTCGCTGGCGGTTCCGGCAATATGCCTTGTGTTATCCGGCAGCGCGTATAATTCAGCTGTTGCCTGCGCGTTTATCGCGGTAAGCGGAATGACAGTTAACGCTGCAATACTCTGCGTTGACGGAATTAAATCGCGGATAAAAACAGGAGCCGGGAAATCAGCCTTATGCATTTATCTGGCTCTAAGAAAAAAAATTCCGGCTCTCCTGGCGACAACAGGAACAACAGTCGCAGGCGCTGTTCCGTTCCTTTTTCTCACGGAAGGAGCGAATATGCTGATACGGACATTGTCGCTTGTAGGAGCTCTTGGAGTAACGTGCTCATGTATTTGTTCAATGACAATCATACCGTCGTTTTTATCAATCACAAATAAAAATTATTCCGCTTGAGCGGAATATAAAAATTTTCCGGAGTAAAAAAATGATTCTCAAATGTTTAAACAAAACAATAACTGTATTTTTAACATTAATATTTATAATCGGATTATTTCCGCCAGCGGTGTTTGCGCAGCCAAATAAATCCTCAGAGTTAGGTGAAATCAAAGGATTTAACAGATCTGTTTTTGACAGCCACTTCAGCAGGGCGGACAGGGAATTAAATCCCGAACACTGGCTGAAGGAAGCGAGATTTGGTTTAACGCAGGCTATATGCGCGTGGGAATTAACAGCAAACAATTTTTACGATAATCCCCTGCTTTTTAAAGAAGCCAAAAACCAATTGGAGAAATGGAGTAACGAAGAGCTGGAAAAACGTTTTTCGCAGTGGCTCCTTGGACGATTTTTCGGCGAAGCGTCTGAAAAATCAATGATGGATATTTCTAAAACTTTCAGCGAAAGTCAAAAAAATTATTTGTGGCACCTGGATGATGAAGGTAATATTATTTTTGATGAAAAAACCGGCGATCCTATGATTGTCCGTCCTAATGAAGAAGACAGGGACTATTCAAATGATTTGTTAATATGGCGCGGCGAAGCCGATGATATTATCAATATTAAAAGCGCTTTTTATGATAACATCATGATAAATTTATTTCCGGAGCTTCTTGCCTATATCCCGCTTGAGTTACGCGAAACAATGGGAGAAGTTATTTCTGAAACTGTTACCGGCAGGAAAACCGCTGTTAAAAATGAGTTTGAAAATATCGCAGCCAGGGAAGAAAGTATTTTTACAAGCAGGAGGACAAGGGATATATTGAGTCTGCGCAGTAAAAATGAATATGAAGCGGCGCGTTTATACACAGAAAGATTAATAACTGAAACAGAAACTGTATGTAACACGGGAATTGATGAGATAAAGACAAAAATTGAGCAGGCTGCCGCAGGCACCGGAGACCTTGCTGTGTTAGGTGAAGAATGGCTTAGCCTGTACAAGGAACAGTTTGAAAGGGGATTGAAAGCGTGGGAAGAAGCGGAGGAAAGATTTTTTATAAGGAGGATTGAATGGGAGCAGGAATCTTTTAAATTATTTTCCGAAGGAGAAGAAATATGGCTTGCGGCGTTTAATCAATTTGAAGAGGAGCGGAATAAATGGGAGTTAAAAGCAAAGGAGTTATTTCATAGCGGCGAACTGATGTTTTTAAATCTCTCGGATGAATTTAACAGAAATATTGAAGAAGCAAAAAAAGAATTTTACGCGAATATGGAAATGCGCACCGGAGAAGGAACAGCGAAGGTAAAAGCGATTATCGATATGTATCTTCTCTGCGCGTCCGCCGCTATTACAGCGAAAGAGAACGCCGGGTTTTGGCGCGATCAGAACAATGAAGTTGAAATGAATAAGTCTAACGAAATGTATTTGTCATACATGGAAAAAGCTCTTGATGCGCGGAATAGAATTTTATCTGATTATGCCGATCTGCTCGGTACAGGCGCGTTAAAAGACATTCTTTCTGATGACGTATCCAGCGAAGATTTTTGTCTTGATGAGTATCAGATCGCTCTTGTCAGGGCAAAGGCTCTTGTTCAGTACTGGGAAAGAAAAACTGAAATCGCACAAGCCGTTATGAGCTACGCAAACGAATTAAGCGCCGGAAGAATGACGGAAGCTGAAGGGATACGGGCATGGGAAGAAGCGAAAAACGAATATAACCGCGCTCTTGCGTTTTATGAAGCTGAACTCGCGAAACTAAATTCGACAGGAGATGAATTGCGCATCAACCGCGAAGCGCTGCAGGAACTGACGCGAAAAATGATTGAAGAAGAAGAGAAATTAATGCAGTTAAATTCGGATTATCTTTCGCTTGTTTCGTTTGCCGCAGTTAACCGTCAAACTTATTACTATAATGAATATAAAATAAAATATAATAATTTGGCGGAAACTTATAAATTACTTCAAAAGACGGGAATAAATTCTGATTATTGGAATATACTGGAAAATGGAGCGTTATGGGAAATTGCGGAAAGAAATGAAAATGCCGGATTAATCCGCAGTATATTTGATAATGGAACGGAGCTTTCTGTTGAAGAGATTGAAGTTCTTGCGGAACAATTAAAGTCCCTTGATCAAGCGGCGTCAAAAGAAAATCTGTTAAATGTATTAAGTTCCCTTTCACGGTTATTTAACGATTACGGCATAAATACAAGTAATAATATTCTGCCCGGTATTAATATCATTTGCGAAGCGATTTTATCGGAGAATGGAAATTTTGTGCAAAATACAGTTCGTTTTATTAATAAATTCAACAATTGTTTAACAAATCTTCCCGAATGGCTTGGATATGAAATTGAAAACTGGCTGAGCTCTTTTATTGAATATACGGCGATAAAAGCGTTTAAATCAGGGTTTTTTCCGGAGAGTAAAACTGATGAATTGGCGCTTGATTATGAAGAAATGTATGCAGAGTATATCGAGTTATATTATTATGCGGTTTCTCTTGATGATATAGATGCTTTAACGGCTGAAACGTTAAACGAAAAATTTAATGAAATCATGGAAAAAATGTCGTCAATATATTACGCGGATCTGGTTACAGCGGCATGGGAAAAATACAAAGCTGCTTCCGGGTCAAATGAAAAACACTGGCGGCAGTATCTGCTTGATGAGTATAAAATTGAAGCTGAGCCGGCTCTTGTTTTATCATCAACATTGATGGACGGCTTTTTAACAGACGCGCTTATAATCGCAAATTATTTCTCTAACAGGTTAAATGATGCGTTTAATATTTATTCGCAGATAAATACGCATGCGCCGCCTGAAAATGCCGGGTATTATTATGAATTGTATTTAAATGGAATTTACAATAATTCGCTTCTTCTAAATTCGCTGGAAACTTATCACGCGGAAATTATCAGTATAATAGAAAATTATAAGTTATACGGATTAACCAAAGAAGAAACGGATGAAAGACTGGCTGATATGAAAAAAAACATTAAAATTCAGGAGGACACATACGAAGCTGTAAGGATTAAGTATCTGAAGGAAGCTGATAAGTTTTTTAAAACCGGAACGTTATACGATGAGCAATACGATTTGTCAAATATAGCGTATAAGAACGCCGATTATAAACGCTTTGAATATGAAAAGCAGGACGCGATACAAAGATGGGCGGGAACAGCTTATCTAAATACCGGCGATATAGATTTTGAAAAGTGCAGGGAAAAATTATCAAAAGCGCAAATTGTTTTGGATGTGTTATCTGATCTTTACGGCAATGAAGAAAAACGGATGTATGAAAGTCCTGAATATGACGCGTTGTATTCGGCGTATGAACAAAGCTTCAGCAGAAAGATTAAAGTTATGGAAGCTGTAGAAATTTTAACCTCTGCCATTGCGCAGGAAAAAACCTTAAACGAAAAATATTATTCACAGTATTATTATTCACTTATGAATTTAGGTTACGTTGATCAAAAATACCATGATTATTTTCTGCCTGGTGAGCAGGCAGACTGGAATGTAATGAATATTATCACTTTGGAAAACAATCGTTTGGCTTTTTACGCAGATGATTCAATGAATCTTTCGGGTTTAAATGAACTTGAAGCGAAAATGCTTGATATTTTCTTTAATGCAGGCATTATGCCTGAGGGTGAGCGGTTCAACATTACTCAGTATGAAAAATCATTGCGGGAATTATGCGAAAGAATTTCCGGGTATCTTACAAATGATAAAAAATTTGAACAATGGAGCCTTGCAAGAGATTATCTTATAAAATCATTTATAAATGAAAATAAAGATTTAAAGTTCTTGTCCAAATTTTTTTCTGGTCTCGGACAATTTGATACTGGAGGTTCGCTGAGAAATTTAAATATTGTAAAAGAAATTATTATTATAGTAAGCGTTCATGAAAATTTATTTTCTTCCATTAAAAATAATACTGTTATTCAAAATGCTGATAAAATGTACCATGACGCGTGGGAAAGTTTAACAGAGGAAGAAAAAGCGGATCTGGAGTATTATGTTATTCTGACATTGTCAGGTACCGGTAATGACTATTTGAAAGGTTTTTCTGAAGTTTATACAAATGAGGTGTATAAGCAGGCGTATAGTCATGTTAATTATTATTATACAAAAGCAAAAAACGGCTATTCAATACCGTTAATAGGACTGTTTTTTACTGAAATGTATAAAGTCAACAGTAATACTTTGAATAAAATTAAAAACATAAAAGATGTTACGCAAAATAATATTAATAATTGGATAAACGGTTTAAAAGAAAATTTATCATCTATAGATAATTATGCTTCGATATATAAAAATTCCTGCAAAATGCTGGATATCTATGAAGCCAAAAAAGGGGAAGGGCAAAGCATTAAGTGGGAAGATATTGAATTAACGCTTAAAACAACAGAAAGAATGAATGAAAAAGAGATAGCTGTATTGAAAACATATTGGGATACAATGCAGAAAAATACTGGTAATAAATATTATAATTCAATTGATGCGTTAATGGCAATGTTTTCATGGGCTTCTAAGGAGGAGATAAGTGATAAAAACGCTCTTGAAAATAAATGGCTTGCTGATTCATATAATCAAAAGAATAATGAATATAATTTTTTATCGGCTGCTGATAATTATATTGCAGGTAAAATAAATACGGCGGAATTAAAAACAGCGGCAGAAAACGCCTATGGAAAAAATGCACCTGCATGGAAAAATCATTTGAATAATAAACACGCGGTATTAGTTAAAAATCTGTCAATTTATATGAACACAGGTTTCAATTTTTCTTCGGAGTTTGGTATTCTGGGAGATGTTATTGGTTCGTTAACGGAAAAAACCCTGGAGAGCAGATACCTTTCCGAGTACAATGCAAGAGAGGCGCAATGGCAGAATACTTTAAATGATTTAATGGAAAAATATTACGAATGGCAGAATTCTTCGGCGATTATTCTTGAAAACGGAAGAACAGACTGGATTAATAGTTCCGGTAAAATGGAAGAAGCATATAAAAAATGGAAATTAAATTTTCAGAATGAATATGAAAGAATTAATCAAGAGTGGTCAGAGGCTTACCTTACGGGACTTGAAGACAAGGAAAAATGGATTTTACAGGCGGCAGATGCAGCAGATCAATCGTCAGCAGAATCGTTCCTTTCGCTCGTCGGTAAAGAAGGCGAACGTTTGTCGCGGTTTATGGATATGAGGGAACCGTTTGGCATAAGAAAAGCTGTTCCTCAGGCGCAGTCATTGATGGAAGATTTGCTGAAATCATCAGGAATATACAATATGTCCGCAGCTTTTGGAGCATTATCGGGCATCGCGGGTTCTGTATCTGTTATAACAAGAGGCGGAATAAGCGGACATAATTCGTGGGATTCAGCCCTGATTCGAGGCGCAGCCTCTGAAATTGCAAAAAAAACAAATGAAGAAATTGCGAATAACGAAGCCAGAAAACTTGCTTACAGAGCCGGCTTGGCTGCGGCGGAAGCAATTAAAGAATTAACCGCAAATGTAGATGCAGCCAATAAAAATTTCAGGGATGGCATGGATAATCATTTTGTTTTTAACGGACTTTGGGCAAAAAGAGAAAATGGTTATGTGAAAGAAATAATTAAGGGGTCTACGCTTTTTAATCCTGTCATTACAAAAATGGTTACTATTCAAGGATTTAATGATTATGTAATGGAACCTGTTAAGTTAAAAACAAACACGGATGAAAATTATCTTGCAACCCTGAATTCCATTGCAATACACGCGTTACTCGAAAATATTTACGCCGAACTTGACAGCGTTGCCGTTGATATTTTCGGGATAGGAGAAGAAACAAAAAAAATCAGCAGAAACCGCGAACAGTCTCCTGGAAAATTCGGTGCGTACATCGGATACAGCCCGGCGGTAAAACCATCAGGTGAGATCGGCAATAAAAGAAATGAAATGTTTTATGATGAAGGCTCCGGAGAACTCGGCCGTCTTATGTCTGAATTTATTTATTGGAAGGTCGTCGATGATAAAGGTTATGCGGAATTGGCTCTGGCTCCGTGGGACAGAAGAATGTGGAATGACGAAGGAAGTTTTTTTAAAGCGATTTCTCTTCGTCAGGCAGGTCAAATTGCCGGCGCTGTAGTGTCATCTGTAGTTTTGGCTCCGTTCACAGCCGGAGCAAGCGTTGGAGCCGGAATTGGATTGACAGTCGCAATTGCGGGAGTCAATGCGGCAACAGAATTATTATTTGGAACGTTAGATGTTGCTTTCGGATACAAAACTCTTGATGAAGCCGCTTTTAACTGGAGTAAATCATTTATTACTAATTTGTCTACAGGTATTGTTTCCGGCGCGTTCAGCGGAATTTCCACGGCTGTTGTAAACAGCGCAGCCAGCACAGCCGGTAAAGTTGCTGTGCAGACATTGATGACAGGAGCGCAGACTTATACGACAACACTTGTATCATCAGCGTTAAACGGAATTACGTATGACAGCGTTAACGGTCTTGGATATAACAAAGATATTTTTAACGCCGGCATGAGCGGCATGGGAGCCGGAGTGTTTTCATCCATGACAACCGCCATGACCACATCAGCGCTTACAGCAATCAACAGCGGTTTAGATAAAAGTAAATTGACTGGTTATAATTTATTGAATAAGGAAGATATGAAAAATCTTAATGAACTTATCGGTTCTCTTGCGGGGCAGGGCGTAAATTACGCCTTTGGCAATGATATTTCGCTTAACGTCTTAAATTTAAACCTGCTTTCAGGCGGAAAACACAGTTCTGGTCTTCTGGAACTTCATCTTGGCAATGACGGCGTATCAATGAACTTCGGAACAGGAGGCGCAAATGTTAGTTTTGAAAATATATTATCTTCATTCAGAGGCGCTCAGGTTTGGAATGTAAATAACAGCATCAGTAATTACGGCAATAAAAATAATTTTGACTCATTAATTTCGCTGCGCGCCCAGTATGGTTACGGAGATAATTTGCAAAAAGAACAATTGTATGGTATATTAAATGATAATACGATACTTAACGCTAAAGCCAAAGATGATTATACAGCAATGACAGATATTGACGAAAACGGAAAAAGAACAATAAACCTCGCAGGATATCAGCAAGGAATGAGCGAAGAGGAACAATTCTTTTTAGCGGCAATTCTGGGACACGAAGCGTACAGGGACGGATATGCATCAGATGACAATTACCTTGAAACTCGATCGGCGGCAATGGCGCACACAGAAATGGCTTTAAGGATGCTTCTTGGCGGTGAAAATATTGCGTTTAACGAAAATCTTTCAAGGGACATCTCTGAATATATAGCCGCCATAATGGCAAATGACATGTCTTTATTTAGTAAATATGTAGATAGTAATTATGATTCAAGCGCTGATTTTTGGAAGCTGATGCATGACGGAAGATTGGTTAATGATAATTCAGGATGGCTGACAGATGAAATTGGTCGCCCAATCTTGAATGATGATGGTTTACAAATAGGTGCAAATGAAATAGAACAGGGGTTATTAAATATACTCTTTGGCGGAACTCATAATGTAAACTATAAAAAATATTCAGATGCTCAGGTAATATTAGCTCAAAGCTTAATGTTATCTGCAGGTATGAAGTTTACTAATAAAAATGATAATGACATACGGACCCGTTTGTGGAAGAGTAATGTGACAGGGCAATCATTAGATATGCGGGTAATAATGGAAAGAGCAGGTTCTACAGTTGCGTCCCCGGTTTTTGCCAGATATTATGAAAATAATGCTATTGCTTATGTAATGGCTACTCTTGGAATGGATAATAGCTACTCTTTTGATAATTATTTAACCTATGATGCTTCCTCTCGTTTTTATAACAAGCTGGTTCCATCAGTTTTAATGCACTTAACTTCAATGAGTCCTTTTTTAAATGCATCAGATAAATTTGAAATAATTCAAAAACATGGTGGTAACAATTATTATTATTCTAGTTACGAAAATGGCGCTCATTTTGGAACTGATTTTCGAAATAGGAGAACCGGCGACCCTATATTTATGGGAATATCCGGATCTGTTGTTTATACAGATAAGGAAGTTGCTCCTGGAGTAGGTAATGGTAATTGGATGGTTGTTGAATATGGTTATATGTTTGAAGGCTCTTTTATCGGTTCTGGGATTTATGGCGAATATATGCATATGGTTGATAAACCAGAATTTTCGAAAAATACCTATTTAAAAAGCATGCAAATTTTAGGTACAGTTGGAAATACAGGGTTTGGTGATATACCGCATTTACATTATTCAATATTTACATTTAATAAATATCCTTACTCACAATCACTTTTAAATGTTATTCTTAATAATAATACTGGAAATACTGTAACCAGTAATTATTCTGGTGAATTTAGAGGTACCTATAAAGGAATGCCATCAAAGAAAGTAACATATGATATTGAAAATTATTTAAATAGATTCTAAAACTTTATCACACCGTCTTTTATAGGCGGTGTGATAACTAATTGTTTTACAAAAGGAGTTAAAAATGAAAGTCAAACTCTTTATCTTAATTATATTTTCCGTATTATATTTAAATTGTAATGTTAAAAAATCTCAGGAAAGCAAACCAGTTATTATTGATATAAAACAAGAAGAAAAAATTAGTGTTTTTGATTTTGGTTATGATATAGTATATGCGGTTCCATTTGACGGTTTAAATTTATATTCAGAACCTAATTTTAACAGTGAATCAATAAAATATATTCCGAGAAATACTAAACTGGCAGTATTGGAAATTAATGATGAATGTGAAGTAATTAATGGAACTGATTATTATTGGTATAAGGTAGATTCCGGAAATGGAGCAGGCTGGGCTTTTAGTGATAATTTATTTGACAAACCTGTCCCAAATAAAGTTAAAAACTTAAAAATTGCAAAAATAATTGCAGGTAGCGATAATTTGATAAACGATGAAGATTGTATATATTTTATTGAAAATGCCATGCTTTATTTAAATAGAGATATACTTAAAATTTATAATGATACTTCTTTTGAATCTAATTTTACTTATACTAATTATGATGAATTTTTTTTATTTAAACACGACGAATTACCAGGTTGGTATTATTTGATCTCCGGTGATTGTGAAGAGGAAGGTTTTATTTATATTTATGAGATTTCTAGTGAATCTTTTTATGGAAATCAGGAAGAAAATGTCAGGAGTGGAAATTATTATCAATACATGCAGAATACCGAGTATGAGATTGTAATGAAGTATAATAATTTAAAAAGATACGGCCCTTTGTTATTAATAACAAATAATAATAAAACAATAGAATTTTTTGATACACGTAATGGAGGTCCTGGCGGCATAAAATATTTATTACTCGATTATTATACTAATTATGATGAATTGTTAATATTAAAACAATATTGGGAAGGCGCATCAATGTCTATATATAACATTAAGAACGATGAATTCCGATGTGAAAATATTTTTAATCCTGTCTTCAATAATTCCAGGACTTATATGGTATCGCTTGATTTTAACCAGGAAATAAGCAGTTATTCATTAAAATTATTTTCTATTAATAATGGTTTTTACAAAGAAATATATAATGATAATATTGTTGTTGATTTTGACTGGAAGTTAAATAAAGTTTTTTGGATAAATGAAAAAAATATATGTATAGATTATGGCGAAATAGGCAAAATAACAATAGAGATCGGCAATGTTATCCGTGTCATTGATAATATGCCTGCAAAAGAAACAAGTGAAACTACAGTAGAACCTCTCAATCAACAATCCGATACTTTCGCAGATCAAAGAAAACAATAAAACATGTGTGTTTTACCTATGTGTAAATTATTCGTATTACGATCCGCGTTGTAAGTGATATTTATATAACCCGAGCAAGAAACATAGGTTGTCTGTCTGTAGAATTGTAGCATAATCAACATGGGGTAGAGAGTAGCAGTTAATCTAGCAGAATGCAGCCCAAGCCTTATGACGGAACTGCGGTGTCTATAAACCAGTTAGGCGAAATAAAACATGTTTGTGTAATAATTTCTTACGGTAAGCAAATTGTTTTTTCATTTTTAATATATTGAACTTATTATTTTACTTTCATGAGATTTATCTGGAATTGCGTTTGGATAAAGATCATCCCAAACATCAAGGTAAAACTCATGCTTTAGAGCAAGAAAAGAACCCGCGGATTTTGAATAACAACCAATGGTATATTCTCTGCCAACTTCAAAATTGAAGGAAATTTTTAAATCATAGGTAAAAAAGTATAATTATTTATGAAAAAATTTACTTTTTCACTTGACTTTGACGTCGCTTTTACCTTTAGACTTTATTTTGTGGAGGTTTTTATGGAAAGACCATAAGCCAGGTTTCAAAGTTATTCAGAATATAAACAAGGACGCTTTGTTATTACGAGCAAATTGGTTTGATTCAATCAACAACAAAGGAGGATTACTCATACCGGATCTACGATGAAGATACTATTTTACGTTTAAAACAGATTGCTGTATTAAGAAAACTCAGGATACCCCTAAAATCTATCGCCGGGATATTGCTGACAGAAAATACAGCACTCGCAATTGAGGTGTTTCAGCAATATCTGAATGATATTGTGGATGAAATAACCGCGCTAACAACTATAAAAAGTATAATCCAATCTTTCATCGAGCGTCCGAATATTAAAAACTCAAAACTGCAATTGTTGGATGACGAAAGTTTATTGGAGATTGTCGATTCCATAACCACCTCTAAAATAAACTTTAAGGAGGGTAAGACGATGAGTGATCTTATCAAAACGGACGAGAAATTGAACAAGTTGACGTACAGGGACGTACGGATTGTTTATCTGTCTCCGTCTGGTGTGGGCGACTATAAATATGAAGGCGACGATCCGGAAATGAACGTATACAAAGTCGTTGATGCTTTTGTACGTAAAAGTAATCTTACGGCGAAAAACCTGACCTGTGGCATTATGGGTTTAACTCGCCGAATCCAGTAGACGAAACAGTCCGCCACGGTTATGAGGTGTTGGTGACAATTCCTGATGGTTTCTATGTGCCGGAACCCATTGTTAAAAAACACTTTGAAGGTGGATTATACGCCGCTCACATGATCCAATTTGGGGCGTTTGATGAATAGGGTCTGCTTAACCAGTGGATAGAGAGCAACGATAAATATGAATTCCGAAGCTCCGGTGATTATCGAAATATGTTTGGGTTATGGAAGAACATTTTAACTGTTTCGACCGTATGCATTTGGAGGATCCCGAAGAAGAAGGCTTCCAACTGGATCTTTTAATACCGATCAAGGAGAAAGCAAAAAGATAAAAGTAAAAATTACTGCGCATAACAGGATTGTAAACGCTTCGACGCTGGAGTATCTCGGCTTCCGTTCACCTAGGTCACTTCTTTCCCACGGCTCACTTCAGCACATTTTTGCAATCGGAACGTTAAGCGAAATCAAGTTTTTTATACTTATTGTATATTTTAATTATTTTATATTTATTAAATTATATACCTTTATCATTTTTCCATATTTTATCCTCTAATTCATTATTCTTTTTCCAGTCTTCGTAATTTTTTATTTTTGTTATATCATCGTAAAAAGCTAATTCAAATATTGATGCTCCTATTAATTGTTTATCTTTATATGTAAGATGTAACTCTTTTGAACTAATGTTCCATCCGCATTCACAGATATATTTATTATTTTCTGATGTAGAAATATTTTTTACATATTGGATATCCAATTATTTTTTGAGTATGTATTTTATTAGCAGTGATAATACTTTCTGCTCTGACATAAGATGAAATACCCAATCCTATAATAATTCATTATATAATATATTCTTGGCATCGTTTATATAAATTTTTTTAATTTTTTCATGAGTTACTCTTGATGCCCATTTTATATTATTTTCCATAAATTCTCTCTTAAATATTAATACAATATTTACAATATAACTATAATGAACAATTTGTCTATATGTTTTTTATTTGCCTATCTGTATTTCGCTTAACGTTCTAGGTAACTGATGTTTTTTTTCCCCGATAAGTAAAATGCTTCGCCTTTTACTTATCGGGAAAAAAAATGTGGTGGAATGAGGCGAGGGAGCCTTTAGGCGACCTAGCCGAACGGAACCCAAAATGCCCGAGCAGGGCATTTTGGGTTCCGTTTGTTAAGCGAAGTTGGGACGTATTTTTATTATATTTTATTCTATCTTCTTAAAATATATTTATTAAAGTGTATTTGAAAATTATTATTCTTTTGCATGTTTTATTGTATATAGACACCAAACCATGCACATTAAACAGCAATTGCAGAGTTTTCTGACTAGCATTTCATCTCGGGTAATTTTTATATTCCATGTATTACTATGTAATGCTTTAGCCGGACATTTATCCACACAAATCTTACAATTACCACATTTTGGTTTTATTGGTGAAACACTTTTGATAGTTATAAAAGGAGCTGTAGTTATTACCTTCCCTAGAACTTTAGCACATCCGAATTGATCATTAATTAGTAGATTATTTTTTCCAATAAACCCTAATCCAGCTCTGAGTGCAACCGTCTTATGAGGCAAAAGTCAAAATTTAAATTTTAAAATACTCTTGTACCCATTAAATTCCAGACGATTAGCTAATTTAATGGCAAGAGCATCCATTTTACGTTCAGGTAATATAAATTCTTGTCTTTTTGGCTTTTGACTAGTTATTATTGTGTTAATAAATTCTTTCGAAAAAATCTTACCTAATAGAACAACACAAGCATATCCATCTCCAACATCTGTCGATAATGTAGATGCATTTATAAAATTACAAAATCCGCACCATTATCTTTTATATATTGTTCCCAAATATTAATTAATTCCATATTTTTATTTTATTTCTTTATAACATATATGTCAAATGCTCACTTTAACATATTTTTTACGATCAAGCTAGTCAATATTGCGCATAACGTTCTGGGTAACTGACGTTTTGCGGTTGCGAATAAGGGCTTGCGTAGCAAGACCAGCAACCGCAAAATGTGGCGGAGAAAAACTGCACAAAGGCACGAAGTGCTGACTGCGGTTTTTTGGAGCCTAGTCGCCGTAAGGCGGCGTACAGTTACCGTTTGTTAGGCGAAGTGGGGTTTTATATAATTTTTATTTCTAAATCATTGAAACTAATTTTTATATCTGCAACAATATCTTCAATTTTTCGATCTTTTAATCCAATAATATCTGATATTGAAGTATTATATTCTAATCCTATTTCTCCTGTACAAGATAACTCAAACTCTTCTTCTGCCTGATAATAATGGTCATTCCAATCTTCAACAAATACATATTTTATTCTATCCTCATCAAGAGAATAATAATCTGATTTAAAAATAAAATATTCAATATTTGCACCAATATTGCAAGAAAATGGAATTGAAAATATGCTATTGCCTAAACTTACTATTTCATCATTTTTCATCTCCAAATCATTGATATTATTAACATCAGAAATTGTGCTTTCATAATTATCATCAGGAATACTTCTATCAAAAAATTGCTTGCTGTATAATTCATCTTCTAATTTTTCTGTTATAAATTTAATAATATTATCATTTTCGCTAGTAAAATATGCGTTTAAGTACTTGCATAAAAACTCATCTATTGGTTTATAGACAATTATATTTTTAACAATATTCGATTTAATGAAATCTAATAATTTTTCAAATTTAACTATCCCAATGCCTCTAACTGATTCTCTAATATTTTCATCGTGGGATATAAATATAACATAATCCTCGGTTATATTTTTTACTTGTACGAAAGTTAATGAATCAGGTATATCTTTTCTAGATTTAATTTCAACAAAAGGTCTCTCCCCAATAAAATAACGAGTAAAAGCTTCATTGTACTCTGTAAGTGCTAATTGTTTAACATTAGTTTTTGTCTCATCAATAAATGAGTTAATTTTAATATCTATTGATTTTTCACTTTTACGGATTATATCTAGCGTGTCATTTAAAATCTCTTGAAGTATTTTTTTTCATCACTACAAATTGATTTATGCAATCGCACTTCTATTTTGTTTTTGAATTGCTTGGCGATATGTATAAATTTTCCTTTTTCTTGTGATTTAAATTCTTGGTGAACAATTTGTGGAATAATGAGTTTCAATTTACCATCATAGCAAAGTTGTTTCAGTATGATCATGTCAATTCCTTTAAAATAAGGATCAGAATAGTATACTGTTGTATCTAGAATTATAGTCAAATTTAGCCCCCATATCTCTATGGTATAATAAAATAGTATATATGTCAAGTCTAATATTTATTCTTCCACACTCAAGTCCTATTTCGCCTAACGTTCTAGGTAACTGACGTTTTGCCAGCCCGAATAAGGGCTTGCGCAGCAAGACCAGGGCTGGCAAAACGTGGGTGAGGGAGGCGTGGGAACGAGCGTAGCGACTGACCTAGCCAACCGAACCCAGAGGGCGCGAACAGCGCCCGCAGCAGTTACCGTTTGTTATGTGCAGTTTGAACTGTTTTTATATATAACAGGCATATATGCATATCCTGTTTTATATTCCTCTGTATCAAATACTTCCATCTCTTGTGCTCCATTTACTGCCATTTTAAACCCATGTGTTGGCATAAAATAATTTCTTATATATGCAAAAAGTTCCCAAATGTCACATTGGTCTT
>JGI24695J34938_10001423_pt1 | contig 20356 bp, 14 predicted proteins | sample TergutCo191P3_FD_34938 | JGI IMG/M metagenome (IMG submission 34938)
GAGCCTTCCCAGTTCGGGAACTTGCCGCGCTCAGCAGCTAATCTTTCGGAGGCGGTATGCGATTCCTCGCTAATTCTCTGCATAATTCGCTCGCCAACAGAAATGCCTTGAGTGCTGTCGTAAGGAATTCCCTGCTTGTAAAGAGCATCTGCAAAACCCATCACGCCAAGGCCAATTTTACGATTACCCTTGCACATTTCGCCGATTTCTTTTATGGGATACTTATTCACATCTATTATATTGTCCAAAAAACGTGTTGCCAAATGAATTGTTTCAATAAGAGATTCGTGCAAAATTTCAACCTTGCCTTCATCGGTTTTATATACAAATGCTGCGAGATTTATTGAACCCAGATTGCAAGCTTCATAAGGGAGCAAAGGTTGTTCGCCGCATGGGTTTGTAGCTTCAATTTCGCCTATATTCGGCGTTGGATTCGCTTTGTTTATGGCATCTATGAAAATAAGTCCGGGTTCGCCCGTTTTGTGAGCGCAATCCACTATAACTCTGAAAATCTGGCGTTTTGTCCAAACTATCGGGCGGTCTTTTTCCGGCAAGCATAGTAATCTTCTAAGTTAATGAGCTTTGCAATATCGTATTTGCCCGGAATCAACTGCTTTGGAACCACATAGCCTTTTTTGGTACGAGGATTATAAACATCATGTGCGCTATCCGGGGTTTCTTTGTAAACCTGCATCCAGGCGTCCGGTATTTTTACGGATATGTTAAAGTTTGTGAAGGCTTTAAGGTCTTGTTTGGCAAAAATGAATGTGATTATATCGGGATGAGTGATGCTCATCATTCCCATATTTGCGCCACGCCTAAAAGCACCTTGCTGAATTGCGTTTGTTGCTTCGGAAAGAACTTTCCAAAAACTGATTGGGCCGCTGGTTGTTCCACCGCTTGATTTTATGTAATCACCGGTCGGTCGCAGCCTGTCAAAGGAAAAACCTGTTCCGCCGCCTGCTTTTTGAATAATTGCCGTATTTTTTACAGTTCCGAAGATCCCGTCTATGGAATCTTCTATAGGCAAAACAAAACATGCGGATAACATTCCATCTGCGTTACGGCCTGCGTTCATTAAAGTGGGGCTGTTCGGCAAAAAACGGCCGCTGACCATTAAATCGTAAAATTTTTCGGTATATTTTTCTACGATTCCTTCTTCCTTGCTATAAAGGGTTTCTACGGAAGCAACTGCTTTTGCCACTCGTAAGAACAAATCTTCCGGTTTTTCGGTACATTCACCTTTTTCATTTTTATGCAAATAACGACTTTCCAAGACTTTAACTGCATTTTGGGTTAAGCTCAAAGGCAACATTTTTCTTTCTCCTACACTAAATATTGGGTCTGATAGAGGTTTAGATACTAAATATAGTTTTTTTTTTGCAAAATGTCAAGAAAAAAATTTTTTATGACAGAAAAATGACACTTCCGTAAAAATTTCGTTTTTTATTAACCCATTTCAAAAAAATAATGTATATTAAGGCTATAATAATATTTCATGCAGGAGTGTGCCCATGATTCGCCAATTATCCCTTTTTTTGATTCTAGCCCTTGCAATAGTGGCTTTTGCTCAGCGCCCAAGTCGCATAGTTGTATATAAGTTCTTTGATGAACAATACAGGCAAGGAGGTTTTGATTATTCTTACGGTGGAAAAGGCTCGGGTGTAGCTTTAGACAAGACTCAAGGTTATAAATCTGCCGCTTCACTCAAAATCACTCTGGATCCAACCGATTATTCCGGTGCTTCCGTATGTCTTTACAATGAAGTTTTCGATTTGAGCAAATATTTGCTCGATGGTGCTGTTGAGTTCTATATTAAGGGAGCTAATGGCGGGGAACAGGTAATTTTTGGCTTGCTGGACGATGAAGTTAGCGATGGCAAAAAAACTCAAGTGAAATTGCCGTTAAATAAATATGTGCAAGTGACAAAGGATTGGCAGCTTGTGAAAATTCCCCTTGCGGATTTTCCCGAGAGAGGCTTATACTGGGACCAAACCAAGAAAACCGAGCTTCCTGAGCGCATAGATTGGAGCAGAATAGCGGAATTCCGCATTTCAATAGACAAAGGAACAAATCCGCAGGGCTTTCAGGTGTGGGTCGATAATATTGAAATTGTGAAAGGTACCGTGCCTGTAGCTAAAGCAAAACCGAAAGTTGTTTACTGGGACGAAACAAATGAGACTATAGACGGGCCAAAAGATGCTGCCAAGCTTGACAATAAGGCTAAAGCTCTCCCGAACGGAGTATTTTACAGCGACAATATTAAGGGTTATGGCTATGTTTACGGCGGCTTAACCGCATTCAAAGAGCAGCCTTCAAAAACTGCGGGTAACTCAAATGTGATAGCTCTTTACATGGATGACAATGAATGGTCTGGTGTGACTCTTTCTCTTGGCGAGGGCAAGTTCATAGATCTTTCCAAAGTCAGAAATACCGGTGGTATTTATTTCTGGGTTAAAGGCAAGCAAGGTGGCGAAAAAGTTTCCTTTGGCATTTTGGATAATCAGGGCAACGACATAAAGAGCCAAACAAAGCTTATACTTCAGGATTGGGTTCAAGACCAAACAATAACCAAAGACTGGAAACTGGTGAAAATTCCTCTGAAAAGATTCTTGGATGCAGGTCTTGCATGGGATGCAAGCAGGCAGGCCGAAGTGAGAAAAGATGTGAAGTGGGATAAAATTCAGGAAATTCGTTTCTCCGTGGGCAAGTTTGATAACAGAAGAGACGGAAGACCAAATGATCCTGTCACTATATATGTTGACCAAATAACATTTACCGAAAACATAGACTGGGTTGATCCGAATTTGAAATGGGAGAAGTTCGATAGCAAAGCTCCAGATTTGGTTATCAGCGATTTTGAAAAGAGTGCCGATTACGATAATTCGTGCATTCAAGGCAAAGTTAAAAACTCCAATATAGTCGGTTTTGAACCATCTTGCGGTCCGAAATCCAGAGTTACTTTCAATGTGGGAAAAGGCAATTTGGATGGCAAGTCATTGAATGTGACCGACTTCTTAGTGGGTGACTGGGTGGACGTTGTTTTTGACTTTGAAAAACGCAAAGCACCAAAGGAACAGAGCGACTGGACAAAGCACTGGGGCATAATGTTTGATATTTATACGGACAAAGCCTGGCAGAGCATAACCGTTCAGATAGGCGATAGAGACAGGGAAATTTTTGTGAGCAATACCGGTGGGCCAAAAGGCAGAAGCACGGTTATTGTTCCGTTCAGTTCCTTTATTAAATTCCCGTATTATCAACCGCCGGAAGCAAAGCAAAACGGAGCTTTTGATTTAGACGGTGTAAAGGTTTTGGATTTCAAGCCGACCGGCGAAGGCACATCCGGTTCTTTCCAGATAGACAATGTAAAGCTGACCAACCTGCGTGAAGCTCCACGCCCGAAAGTTCCGGCAGAAATGGCCTTGACAATTACGGGTGATTTCAACAAGGTTATAAATCCGTCTGTAGCTCCCGATTTATATGGCATTAATGCTGCTTTGTGGGATGGTGATTTGCTGAGACCCGAGACCATAAGCCAGGTTAAGCGCGTCAATCACGGTGTAGTTCGCTATCCGGGCGGCCTTCGTGCGGATGAAGATGATTGGGAACAGGTTTTGGCCGCTAAAGACTGGATGGTGGACACAGATGAATTCCTAGAATGGTGCAAGCAAACCGGCGTAAGGGCTATGTTCACAGCAAACTTTGGCTCCGGAACTCCAGAAAAGGCCGCAAAGTGGGTTGATTACACCAACAACAAGAAAAAAGCCGGTGTTATTCATTGGGAAATAGGAAACGAAATTTATGGTGATTGGCATATCCATTACGACAAATACGGCAAAGATAAAGGCCATATTTATGGAAAGCGTGCCAGAGATTTTATCATAGCCATGAAGAAGGCAGACCCGAAAATCAAGGTTGGTGTTTTGGGCGTGTTAGACGGTGAATGGAACGAAAATGTGCTGAAGCAGGTTGGTGATATAGCAGACGCTATTATTATCCATCATTATCCTCAGCACTTTGGCCAGGAAAACGACTTTGCCCTGCTATCATCGCCTCAGATACTTGAAGGCATTTATCAACGTGTCAGGGAAACAGTTAAAAAATATGCGAAGAAAGATTTGGAAATTTGGCTAACCGAATGGAACAGCGTGGACTTTAACCCAGGCCCGCAATCCATATCTCTGATAAACGGTTTATTTGTTGCGGATTATCTCGGCATGCTCGCAAAAGTGAAGGCAGAAAGTGCTCAATACTGGGATATTCACAACGACGTAACTCCTGAAGGCGGCGATTACGGCTATCTTTCCCGCTCCTACGACGACCAGATTGGCGGCAACAAGCCCAGACCCAGCTATTACGCATTCCAGATGGCTTCTGACGGCATTCGCGGCAAACTTGTTGATTCAAAGAGCGGTGAAGACAACTTGACCACATATCTTTCGCAGAACGGCAAAAAGAAAACCTTGCTTGTTGTGAACAAAAGCCCTTGGACGGCCTTTAAAGGCTCATTGAAAATACCGGGCTTTACCGGCAAAGCTAAGGTAGAAGTTTTGTCTGCTCCCGGCAAGGACGCTTCAAAGGTGATTAAGATGGACCCGCCAAAGGCATCTAATATGGATATTAAGGACGGTACGGTTATCACATTCCCTGTGCATTCCATAACTTTGATAACCATAGAATAATTTTTAACGGAGGTAACATGTTAGTAGATAAAGCAAAAGCTGCCGATATAATTCGTTCTGGTGAAACCGTGATGCTTTCCGGTACCGAGGAAATGCTCACCGATTTGCCACGGGGTAATTGGGTGGGTGGAACATCCTCTTATTTTATGAGCGAAGCCGGAGGCCAAAAATGCCTGGATAAAATATTCGTGATGAAATTGCCTGACAAAGTGAAACTGGAGCAGGTCAAATTCTACGATTCCGAGCATTTACCCGATATCGCAAATGAGTCTTCGGATCATGGTTTTACTTATCTGCTAATACCATTCGGCAGTAAATCTCATTATAATTATGCAGAGAGAACGCCGTCCTCTACAAAAGTGACAATAGGCTGGATATCCGGTGTTGCACTTGAGGATATAGGTAAAAAAACAGCCAAGGTTTTTAACGGCCAAACCGGGGAAATTTCCGAGAGCGATGCGTTGGCTATGCACTGCAGTTTGCCGAACGGGAAATATGCCTCTATTTCCACGATCAATATTTACAAGGCCGATACAAGTGTTGCCATAACATTCCCCGACAACGGTTTTGAAGTGGGGGATTGCTTTATTGACGGCAAACCTGCAAATATCGTTGAGTATATAAAAGAAAAGGGCATAGATATCAAGGCTCCAATAGTCACTCATTTCAGGTTTGGCTCTTCAAACTTGAAAAAAGCAGTAGATCTTTCACAGCCCATGTTCGCCGATTACGGTGGCAATTATGTGAATATATCTTTTGCGAATGTGGCTGATAAAAAAGCTTCGCTTTATGCTCCTGTATTCAAGGATGTCAAATATTATTTTGCTCAGCCTATAAGCGATTATATGTCTGAATACCAAAAGCAATTGACATTTATTCACGGAGATCACGCATTCTCTTTCAGTTGCATTCTGAATTATACGAATTCCAATTTGGAAGGCAAAGTGACAAAGGGAATGTACGGGCCGTTTACATTTGGGGAAATAGCTTACCAATTGCTCAACCAAACTATGGTTTATTTAGAGGTAAAAGGGCAGTCTTAAGCTACATTCTTTATAAAACGGTGATACATGGCTCTTTTGCAATCAGCATTAATCAAGGTATTGGAATTCTTTTATGTATTAACAGGAAGTTATGAAATATCTTTGATTTTGCTTTCTGCATTTGTAAGCCTTGTCCTTGCGCCTTTTTATCATTTAACAGGGATTTTAGAGAAAAAAGAGAGAACAATAAAGCTGCGGCTGGCAATGTATAAGCCAAGCACACACAGGAACTTAAATGAACTTTACGAGCAGTTTGGCTACTGGCCTTTTTACTCAATCCGTTCACTTGCCTCGCTTTTTATTCAAATTCCGATTTTAATAGCCGCATATAATGCCTTGAGCGATTACGCTCCGCTGAAAGGCACATGGCTTGGTTCACCGGATGCATTTTTTGCGGGACTGAATTTGCTGCCTTTTGCCATGACTCTCATAAATTTATGCGCAGTTTTTATATCTTCAGAACCCTCTAGCAAAGAGAGAAAGCAGGGGATATTCATTGCGATGGTATTTTTCTTTCTCTTGTATGCAAGCCCTGCGGCTCTGCTTATTTATTGGACTTTCAACCAGTTATTTACATTCGCCAGATATTTGAAGGTTTACCCGCTGCCAAAGATCAAGAGCCTGAATTTTAATTTTGGTTTTGCCTGGCAATTATTGCTGGCACTGATAATCCATTATGTTCTCACAACATTTGTGGGAGGAAAACAGTCTATATATACCTATGCTGTTTTAATCCTTTTTGCAGTTTTAATAATTTACAAGTTTGCTGCAAAGGCAAAAATTCCATTCTCCATTCCGAGTTTGCAAACACTGGCTTTGAATATAAGCGTGATGGCATTCCCCGCAATTCTTATTTATAAATCGAATGAGATTTATTTTGATGGAATAGATTTAACCATCTATGCTGTAGCCATGTTGCTTGTTTCTGTTTTGGCTTCATTTATTTTTTCTCCTAAGTTTTCCGTTTCGTTTATTTTGTCACTGATGTTTTTGCCGATGATAAGGGAAATCACGCATTATACAAGCGATTTAAGAATATCATTTTTTGTGCTGTTTATTGCGGTTTTAATATTTGCAAGCTCTATTATAAAGCAAAAGGGCGCAATTATGGCGTTTTCTGCGATCGCATCTCTTTATCTTTTGGTTTTTGCGGGAAATGTGAAGCTGGGTTCCAAAGATCTGGCAGAAAAGGTTAAAATACCGGAAGAACTGGCTACGCTTGAATTAAAGGATTCCGCAAGCATTTATCTTTTTATGCACGATGCTTTTCCGCGCAAAGATTACGCTGAGTATTTTAGTTTGCCGAATTATGATGACCTAATGCGTGTTTTTGAGCAGAATGATTTTAAAATATATGATATTTACACAATGGCTGACAATACTATAGGAACCATGTCCAGCGTTTTTGATTTTAACACGGATTCTTTGCCCAAAATAAACGACATAACAACCACAGGCCAGCATAACCATGTAAAATCGCTTAAGGATGCCGGAATTACAGGATTTTCCGATGGTGCTACCAGTGACTTTTTCAGGGAAAAAATGGCAGGAAACAATATAACAAATCTATTGCTGCAAAACAACGGATACCGCACCGGAAACTATAATCCTTACGATAGATATATAGCCGGTGGCGATAATTTCTATGACTTTGTAGCACAGGATAAGGCTTTTGCCGAGCACTTGCTGGAACCGAAAAATTTAATATTTAAGAACATACTGAAAGGAACGCTTAATTCCGGAATGGTGAGTTCAACAAGGCAATTTTTAACAGAGCTTGCGGAGTTTGCCGGGGATAATTCCGAGAAAAATAAAATCTTTGCGTATGGAATGGGATGCCCGGGACATTCCAGTTTGGGAGGCGTTGGAACAACGGAAAGAGAAGTGCAAAAATTTCTTCCTCTTTACAACAAATGCCTTGCTGCAATGAAAGATGAAATTGAAACTTTAAAGCAAAACCCAAATGCAATAGTAATTTTTATGAGCGATCATGGAGTTTTTCTTATGGACGATGGTTATAAATTTCCGAAAAACTATGATTTGGGAAAAACCGATTATATGAAATTCCGAGATATATTCGGGGCATTTATGGCGGTGCGTTGGCCAAACAGGGAAAAGGCAGAAAAATATGACAGCGCCTTCAATGTATCGCAGGATTTATTTCCGATAATTTTCGCATATCTCTTTGAAAGCGAAGTTCCTTTAGAATACGGAATAAAAAATACGGAAATACGAATAGGGCCTCATAAATTTGACAAGGGCATTTTTTATCAGAATTTTTATTCGAAAGGTTCAGTGCAATGAATCCGATTATTTTTGTAGTCATAGCCGCATTGCTTTTGCAAACAACAATGCTTGTGTTTTTTTGGGCATTACCCAATGCTCTTGGGCTTTCTATGCAGGTCTTTTTTCAAGGAAAAGAGCTTTGGCAACTCTGCATGGCACTGGGAGCAATTCTGTTTATGTCTTCTTTCTTTGCATTGTGGCAATGGCGATGGCGCGATGTTCTGCTTCCCGCCCGATTGCTCGCTATTTTTCTGGGTCTTTATTTTGCTGTTGCCGTTGTTGATTATGAGGTTTTACGCTTTAATAATCAACGGCTTTCATATTCGTTTTTGCGCACATATTTTCACATATCAAATATTTTTGACAGCACAACTATTGCCATACTCAGCGGTGATGTAAAGGGAACTGTGCTGTGGATAACCATGTTGTTTACCGGACTTGCAGGAGGAATTGCGCTGGCTATTTTCCTTCCGTTCAAAAAAAATGCCAAGCCTCTAACATTTAAAACTCCGCTTGTTCTCGGGGTTTCCGGGCTTGTTCTCTCTGCTATTCCTCTCATTTTATTTTTAAGCGGAACAAGGGGAATAAAAACAATTCCGATTATAAACTATCCTGTTGATATACGATTCACGCTCGGCAAGCATACTCTAACATCGCCGGTTCTGCACATAGGCGTTTTGGAGATTTTTGAGAGATTCAGGGACAATTATAAAATCTCGGAAAAAATTATAGTATCTTTAGATGCTTTTCTTCCGTCCGAATTTCCTCAGCATCGCCCAAATATGCTGGAATTTCCTGCATTCCGCACCGCACCGACCCATGAATATAAGGCGGAAATTCCATATAGCATAGTTTTGGTTTTTGCAGAATCATATAAAGGCAGAATTTTTAACCAAATGCTCTCCGGCGACACAATCCTTGCGCCGAATTTATGGGAACTCGCCAAAGGCGGAGGACTTTGGTTTAAAAGCGCATTTAGCGGCGGTTACCCAACCGTCAGAGGAACAACTTCAACTTATTTGGGTTTCCCTTCGCACCCAAATCGTGATGTGCCTAGTTTTTACGCATCAAATAAATTTACAGGTTTCCCTGAGTTATTAACCGATTATGCAAAAGTGTATATGACTGTTTCCAACCCTGTTTTTGATCACACTTTGCCGTTTGTGGAAAGATTTTTTGATAACTGGCAAACCATAGGCAAAACGGAAATTGAAGGTACCGGAGACAGCTTGGGAATGGATTTAACGCTTTTAATGCTGGACTCTTTGCCAACGGATAAACCGTATCTTCTGGTATATAACACCGTATCAACACACATTCCGTTTTACGGTTATCCCAATAGTTTCGCTCCAAAACCAGACGATGCAATGGCCAGGTACAGAAACGCAGTGCGATACACAGACAACCAGTTTGGGCGCTTGCTCGCTCGTCTTGCGACTCGCTCCGATTTTCAGCGCACCGTGGTAATAGTTTTGGGTGACCACGATACTCCTGTGGATTCCGTTGATTACGCGCACCCGCCGCCAATCGGAGTTTCCGCTGCACAGATTTTTTTAGGCATATTTTCACCAGATACAAATCTTTTTAAAGGGTTGGAAATTCGTGAGGATGTCGCTTCACAGTTGGATATTGCTCCAACGATTTTAGATTTGGCACAGGTGAGAAGCGCAAATCATTTTTGGGGTTATGATTTACTCACTCAAGAACGCCCGGCCTACCAACCGGCATTATTTTATTCCGAAAATGCATATTTCTTGGGTTTCAGAGATTTTGTTTTAACCGGAGGGCTTTCAACAGAAGATATTTTTATCGGGAAAAATGGTTTTTTGCCAACCACAGATAGTCTATCTATAGCTTGGAAAAAGCATGCGATTGATGCAAGCAAAGTTTTACGTTCACTTTTGTGCAACGACAAAATGCAACCTCGAGAAAAGGGAGGAAAATGAAATGAATTTCGGCAATAAAAAAGGTTATTTGGATCCAGGCACCGGCAATGCGCTGTTTGCCGCATTGTTTGGCATTATAGGCAGCGTAGTATTCTTTGCGAAAAATATTTTCTATTCGTTAACCGGCAAAAAAGGCGAAATATTCAAGTCTGATTTGGCGATTTTCAGCGAAGGCAAAATGTATTGGGTTTATTTCAGAGATGTTGTAGAAGAGCTGATAAAGAGAAAAATAAAGTTCACTTATTACACAATGGATATGAGCGATCCGGCTTTGGATTTGCACGATTTCAGCAACAAGGATGAGGATTTTTCCGTATTCAAGGTGAAATTTGTTGGAACGGGCAACAAAGGCTACTCTGCAATCAGTAACTTGAAGGAAAAGAATATTCTCTCAACAACTCCAAACATTGGATGTCCGGGCTATCCTGTTAAAAAGCCAAAGAATTGCGAAAATCTAATTCACATTTTTCATGGCTTGGGATTTGACTATAAAAAAGGCAGCATGGATAATTACGATACAATTTTGCTTCATCAAAATATTTTTGCAAATTTATTCGAAAATAAAAAAGTTATTCTTGCGGGGCTTCCTTATTTGGATTCCCTGATTGAAAGATCTGCGAAATTGCAAAGAGATACCGATGGAAAAACCGTTTTAGTAGCGAGTACTTGGGGCGATAGAGGTCTTTTGAAAACTTATGGCCATGAATTTATTTTGAATTTGGCAAATGCCGGTTATAATGTAATTGTGCGCCCTCATCCCTATTCCTATATTTATGAAAAACCTTTTATAGATGATTTGCAAAAGAAATTGCCAAACATCCCTTTTAGCACGGAAATAGACAATTTATCCGTTTTAGCCAAAGCGGATATTTTGATCAGCGAGTTGAGCGGTGTTCGCCTGGATTATTATCTGTCTTTTAAGCGTCCGGTGATTTCTTTGGAAAGCGGGGTGAGCGATGAATTTGAACTAAACGAATGGTTGGTTAAGACTATAGGCGATGAAATAGGAATTTCCGTTAAAAAAGAAGAAGTGTGCAATTTACCGGCAATTCTAAAAGGGCTTTCCGAGCGCAAGTTTATAGATGAAAACTCTATTTTAGCGAACATAGGCAAATCCAAAACTGTGATTGTTGATTATCTAAGCACATGCTGAACAAAAGTCTTTGGCTGGAAAATTTCTAATTTCCTTTTATGTCATTTAATACCCATCTATCTCATTTGGAGCCTTTGGCTAAGGCTCGTTTTAAAATTTAGGAGTTAGCTTGAAGTCCATAACTATAACACTTCATCGCAGTAAAAATTACGGTGCATTCTTGCAGGCGTTTGCTCTGCAAGAATTATTAGGAGAAGAAAATGTAATTTTAGATTATTTGGCAGGCTACAAAGAACTTGTGAGTGAAAAAGCGAAGAAAGTTCCATTCTTGTGGAGAATAAAAGGATTGTATAAATATTATGTACAAAGAAAGCAAATGCAATTAAAAGAAAGCGATCTTTTGCGAAAAACGGAGCAGTTTTCGAATTACAAACAATTGCAGAACATAAAACCGGATGTTTTTATTGTTGGTTCCGATCAAGTTTGGGGTGGAAATGCGATGAATTTCTACTTTCTTGATTTTGCAAATGAAAATGTAAGAAAAATTTCTTATGCAGCAAGCAAAAATTATATTCATTGGCCAGCGGAAATAGAAAAAAGAGCCGTATATCATCTTCAAAAATTTCATGCTATTTCCGTTCGGGAAGAAAGTTTTGTCGAGTATTTACATAGTTTGGGTTTAAATGCAGTTTGTGTATGTGATCCGACGGTTTTGCATAAAGCAGATTTTTATCGCAGGAATTTCAATTTGGTAAATTCGAGTGCCGACAGTTATGTTTTTATTTACAGAATAAGAGAGAATATATTTACTCTTGGCAATAGAAAAACTATAACTGTGAATTTGCAAGATGAAAAAACTTTAGTTTCTGTTGGCGATTGGCTTTCTTTAATAAATCAGGCCGAGTTTGTTTTGACAGATAGTTTTCACTGTGTTGTATTCTCAATTTTATTCCATAAACAATTTGCGGTATTTCAGAATAACAGCGAATTAAGAGGCATGAACGAGAGATATTCTACAATTTTAGGCAAAACGAATTTGGAGTACAGAGTTTTGCAAGGCTTGGAAACCGAGGAACATATTTTGGACGTTGTGAATCGGCCTGTTAATTGGGAAGAAGTGGATGCCATTTTAGAGGAATGGCGGAATTACAGCAAGAATTGGCTGATGGAGGCTCTTAAATGACCTTCAATCAGCTAAAAAAGCTATCCAAGCAAAGTGGCAATGACTTGCCCGTTATCCGTGTAGCTCTCTTAGGCGATACCGCTACGCAGCTTTTAGCTACGGCAATAAAGGGAATGGGGCAATATCGCAATTTCAATATAGAACTTTTTGAAGCTGACTTTAATCAAATAGAAATGCAATTTTTTAACAAAGACTCGGAATTGCACAAATTCAATGCTGATTTCACAATCGTATTCCAGAGTACCCATAAACTGCTTGGAAAAAAAACGAAAGATAGATTGCCTCTCATAAAAGAGATTTTGAATTCATTCAAGGGGAAAATAATTTATTTCAATTATGCGGAAATAGATGATTCTGTGTTCGGCAGTTTTGCAAACAAACTGGAAATGTCTTTTGTTTATCAAATTCGCAAGATGAATTTTGATTTGATGAACTTAGCTATTCAAAATTCCGATTTTCATATTCTTGACATAGCGAGCATTCAAAATAAATACGGCAGAAATTTCATGTTCTCGCCTGCAATCTACGCTAGTACGGAAATGATTCTCTCCATAGATTGTTTGCCCATAGTGGCTAATCGTATATTTGACATAATTTGCGCAAGTAAGGGCAATTTTAAGAAATGCGTGGTTTTGGATTTAGATAATACATTGTGGGGCGGTATTGCCGGAGATGATGGTCTGGAAAATTTGAAACTTGGACATGGACTGGGCATAGGCAAGATTTTTGTTGAATTTCAGGAATGGCTGAAGAAATTGAAAGAGCGCGGAATAATTCTGGCAGTGTGCTCAAAAAATGAAGAAAGTACGGCAAAAGAAGTTTTTGAGAAGCATCCGGAAATGGTTTTAAAATTGGACGACATTTCTGTTTTTATTGCGAACTGGGAAAATAAGGCAGATAATATTCGCAAAATACAAAGTGTGTTGAACATAGGCTTTGATTCCATTGTTTTTATGGATGACAATCCGGCAGAGCGTGAAATAGTTCGTCAAAACTTGTCGGCTGTTTGTGTTCCAGAGTTACCGAAAGATCCGGCGGAATGGCTTGAGTTTCTTTATGGCGAGAATTTGTTTGAGACAGTGTCGTTTTCGCAGGAAGACAAGGAGAGGACTAAGCAGTATAGAGAACAGGTTGAGAGGACTACATTTGAGCAATCGTTCACAAATGAGACCGATTTTTTAAAAAGTTTGGAAATGGAATGTGAGGTTGAAGACTTTACGAAATTCAACATACCGAGGATTGCGCAGCTTTCTCAGAGAAGCAACCAGTTCAATTTGCGCACGGTTCGTTATTCGGAAGCTGATATTCAAAATCTGTCAAATAACGAGAATTATAAAAACTTCGCATTCTCTCTTAAAGATAAATTCGGTGACAATGGATTGATTGCAGTAGTAATTCTGGAAAAGCGCAGCAAAGAATTGTTTATTGAATCTTGGTTTATGAGTTGCAGAGTGTTGAAGAGAGGAATGGAGAGTTTTACTCTGAACACAATAGCAAAATACGCAAAAGAAAATAGTTTTGAAAAAATAACCGGTGAATATTTGCCGACGGCGAAAAATAAATTGGTGGAAAATCACTATAAAGATTTAGGCTTTGTTTCGCTTGGAGCCGGGAAATTCGAATTGAAAATTTGCAATTATGCAGAAAGGGAATGTTTTATTCTAAGTAAGGAGATTGAATAATGCTTAAGCATTTTAGGTTTCATCATATCGGTTATGCAACGGACAGTATAGCTGCGTTCTCAGCAGAATATATTCGGGGAGAATACAAAATGAACGAAGAATTTATAGATAACATTCAGCGAGTAAAAATATGTTTTCTTCACAAAAAAGACAATCCAACTATAGAATTAGTTGAACCATTGGACGAAAAGTCTTCTATCAATAAAATCATCAAGAAAAATGGCGTTTGCCCTTACCATATTTGCTATGAGACTGATGACATAAACGCAGACTTTGATTTGATGTGCCAACTTGGTTATACTCCTCTTTTTAGACCAGTGAAAGCTGCTGCATTTGAGAATAGGCTTATATGTTATTTTTACAAAAAAGAGATTGGTTTTGTTGAACTTTTAAATTCTAAAATGGAGGTCAAATGACGGCTACAGAAATATTAACTCAGTTGCAAAAAATATTTTGCGATGTTTTGGACATTGCAGATATTGTGCTTGAGCAAACTACAACATCTGCTGATATTGAGGAATGGGATAGCTTATCTCACATTCAATTGGTAGTTGCCATAGAAAAATATTTTGACATAAAATTCACCAGCGAGGAAATCTTGGAATGGCAGAATATTGGAGATATGATAAAAAGCATTGAGGAGAAACTCTAATGGAGCAAATAGTAGAAAAAGAAAAATGTGTTGGCTGTGCGGCTTGTTATGATGTTTGTAATAGAAAAGCGATTGAAATGCAGACTGATGAGGAAGGCTTTGCGTATCCAAATATTAACCAACAAAAATGCTCAGATTGTGGGCAATGTCAAAATGTCTGCCCAGCTTTGAACAATCCTTTGTCCAATCCTCAGCTTGCAAAAGATTCTTATCTGAAAATACCAACCGTATATGCATCACGACACAAAAATAAAGAAGTTATTTTGGCAAGCACAAGCGGCGGATTATTTTCTGCATTGGCGGAATATGCTTATTCCAAAAATATGGCAGTTGGAGGTTCTGTATTCACGGAAGATTTGCATGCCAAGCATTTCATTTCAGATAGCATAAAAGACTTGGACGCCTTAAGAACCAGCAAATATCAGCAAAGTTCAATGGATGGTTTTTACAGGCAAGTCAACGAATATCTTAAACAGGGAAAAAAATGTCTGCTTGTCGGAATGCCTTGCCAGATAGCAGCTTTGCAAAATTATTTCAAAAATGACTCTGATAATATAATTTTCGTGGATACAATTTGCGCCGGAGTCAACTCTCCAATGGTTTTTCAGAAGTTTTTGCGATCTTTAGAGCAAGAATATAAAAGTAAAATTGTGAAGTTTAGAGCAAAAGCTAAGGATTGGGGATGGCGTGCACTGGCGCAAAAAATAGAATTTGATAATGGAAAGATATATCATAAATTTCGTAGTAAAGATGATTGGGTTCGTGGATTAAATGATTTTCATGCCTTTGTTCGTATTTGTTGCCATAATTGTGGATTTATGGGCTTTCCCAGAGGCGCAGACATAACTCTTGGTGATTTTTGGGGAATAGAAAAAACCGATTCAAAAATAGATGATAATTTAGGCACAAGCCTAGTTTTAGTAAATTCTCAAAAAGGCAAAGATTTTTTTGAGAACTGCAAAGAATTAGTAGAAATAGAAGAGCATACTTTGATAGATGCGATAAATGGGAATTCTCATTTAATTACTTCCAGCCCTAGATTTTCTCGAAGAGAAGCATTTTTTGAATATTTAAATGTTCATACCTTTGCAGAATCCGCAAAAAAATTCTTCCCTTATAAAAATAATCTTTTGCAAAAAATAGGCAAAATATTAAACATATTGCGGCACGTATGCTTTAGATATTCACACCTGTCAAAAAAACAATTGTTTTTGACAAAGGGAAATTGCGCCATAGATATTCATAAAACAGCAAAATTATGCCTAGATGGAGTATTTAAGTTCGGCTTTAGCAGGAACCGTAAAAATAAGCAAGAGAGTTCATTGCTTATGGAAAAAAACAGTGTATTTAAAGTTGGTAAAAATGTTTCATTGTTCAATGGAATAGATGTTCAAGTATTTCAGAATGCAAAACTGAGCATAGGCGAAGGAACCGCAATTAATCGCTTTGCTCAAATTATATGCATGCAGGAAATTACAATAGGAAAAAGATGCGGCATAGCTCGTAACGTCATCATTCGCGACAATGATGGTGGCCACAAGATTTTTTTCCCAAAAGAATCTGCTACTGTAGTTCCGGTAAAAATAGGGAATAACGTTTGGATAGGGCATGGAGCTATGATCATGAAAGGTGTGACTATCGGTGACGGAGCTGTTATTGGCGCAGGTGCATGGGTGGTTGGAAATGTCAAGCCAAATACGGTTGTAATGGGAGACCCAGCCCGTCCCATACAAAAGGATGTTGTATGGATGCCTTGAAAATACCAAAAATTTGCTTCGGAACAAACATTACCTTTCCGCTTCTGCTTGGCAATGGTCTCAGAAAAAATCTGAAAGAATTGTTAAAGTTTCTTTTAAGAAAATTGAAAAGAACAAGCAAAGCTGTATGGGGCATCAATGCAACCCCACAAGCTACCCAAACGCTTATTCCATTAGCGAGAATTGCAGTAAAATACGGAATAACGGCGTTTGATTGTTCGCGGGCTTATGGTGGATCGGAGCGAAGATTGTCCATTGCTCTTGAAAAGTATGAAAGAAGCGATATTTTTATAATAACTAAAATTGATGATAAGTCTCAATTTTTGGAAAGAGTTGAAGAATGTTTTGCAACGAGCTTAAAAGAATTGCGAATGGATTATGTAGATTTATTATTGTTGCATTGGCCGGTGGACTACCCACATTTTCCGAATGAAAATATGGGGGAGGGCATTCCCGTTTTTGTCAAAAGCTGGAAAATACTGGAGCAAATATATAAAAGCGGAAAAACAAAAGCCATAGGCGTTGCTAATTTCAACATAAAGCATTTGAAAATTTTAAAGAAATATGCCGAATTTTTGCCAATGGCAAATGAGTTCGAATGTCATCCACTTGCTACAAGACCTTTGCTTAATGAGTATTGCAGGGAAAACGGCATTCAAGTTTTAGCTTATGCCGCTCTTTGTGCTATGGACAAGCGGTTGCAAAAAGGAGAATTGATAAATATTGCAAGCAAGCATAAAAAATCCATTGCGCAAGTTATATTGAAATGGCATATTCAATCAGGGAGAGTGCCAATTTTTGGAACAACAAAAATAGAAAGGATAAAGGAATACGGAAATTTGGATTTTGAACTTTCTGAACAAGAATTAAACGCAATAAACAATTATAACTTAAATTACAGGGCTTTTCCTGCGAGCGAAAAGTGTGATTTCACTAAAAATATATGGATTGGATATGAGAACTATAAGGATAATTGCCCAGATGAAGAGTAAACTTTTAGATTTTTTAAATGCACGAGTAAAAAAAACTTGGTGGTATAAATTAAATTATGACTATGCCATTAAAATGAAAGATTGGAATATGTTCAATTTAGATTTAGTCAATCTAGGTTCCAGTTCTGCAAAGTTTGCTTTCGATTATTCTGCATGTGATCTAAAAGCTTCTAATTGGGCAAATCAACCGCAAAATTTGAGCAGTGATTTTGCTGTGATAAAAAATTATTCCCGTTTTATGAGGCAAAATGGAATCGTTATAATTACTCTGATATGCCCATTTTGCGGGTTGGTAATTGATTATCAAAAAAAATTTTATGATAAATATCATTATTTTCTTCCTCCTGATTCTATCAAGTATTTCAGCGAACAGACTCTGGAAAAAGTTCAAAAAATGGTTGAATATCCTCTGCTTGGAGCAACAAAAACATCTATAGAAGCTATGGTACTATGCAAAGATAAGCCAAAATACCAGAGTGCGAAAATAGATGCGCAAAATCGCATAAACGGCTGGAAAAAGCAGTTTTCTATAGAAGATCTTGCAGATCAACTTTCCGATGAAAATTTGAAGGCAATAGAATTCAATACAAACTTGCTCTGTGAAATGGTAAATTTCTGCAAGGAGTGTTCGCTCAAGCCTGTTTTGGGAATCATGCCTGCAACAAAGGCTTTGAAAGACCATATACCATTGAATTTCATGCAAAGAACATTTTATGATATGGTAGAAAAGGTCAATGAACGCACTGGAGTACGGATTTTAGATTTCTATCGCTCAGCAGAATTTGAGAGCGAAGATTTGTATTTAGACTCCTTTTTGATGAATGAGAAAGGAAGGAAGTTGTTTACGCAAAAAGTACTCGGAGAAGTTGCGGATTATTTAAGTGCGCGATGAGTGATTGCAAGCCCACACAGAGCGATGATGTAAAATACAATTTTGTGCCAAAGCTCAAGCGAAAAATTCGGCAACAAAATATAAACCGCCGAAAGAAAAATCGCCCAAACAAGATAAGGAATTATTTTGCTCGAATAAAGCTTTAAATTCAACTTGAAAATATATATATTATTCCAGATGCACTGCAATAATATATACGCAAATGTGGAAAGTGCGGCTCCAGGCAAGCCGAGAATTGGTATTAAAAGATAGCTCGCTGTAAAGGCTACGCACAACGATATTATATCCAGTTTTAATGTGTATAAGCTTTTACCGATTCCATTGAGCACATCACCTGCAGGCATAAAAAAACCGCTTAGCAAATGTGAAAGCATAAGTATTCCCAAAGTTTCTGGCTGAACAATAAATTCCTTGCCGGCGATCATAAGAATTTTATCCGGAAATAACACTATGAAAAAACCTATGCATAGCTGTATAATAGCAATCATATTTATGCAATAGGAAAATACCGGCTTTAAATCCGTACCAAGCCTATCCTTGCTCATGCCGGCAACTACCGGCATAAGAATTGGAGTAAATCCTTGGCGTATTGTGCGAAGCCCGGCAGATATTGTTATCATAACTGCATAAATACCAGCTTGCCCCGGCCCAAGGAACAATAAAACCAACCATATATCAATACGCACCAAAATAGAACCTACCATGTCTGAAATCCAACGTGGTATGGAGTAAAGCAGAAGTTCTCTTGGAATTTTGCTCTTAAAGGAATCTAATGAAAATGGAAGTATTTTTTTTATTAAAGGTATATATATAATACAGCCTAAAGAAATAGCTATTAAAAGCCCGGCTGGCAGTGCGTTTGGGATACCGGCAAAATGCAGGGCTATGGATATAAGCGGTGCAAGGGTATAAGTGGCGCAATCTGTTATGAATATTTTGTATTGTGGCTTGCGCATTCCTTCTGTTGCACCACCAAAAATATGTAAAATAGCCAGCGGCACAACGGATAATGCGTAAACAGATAATTCCAAGGAAGATAAAACGGCTAGGCTTTCGGAATATTTTTGCAACCCAAATGCTATACCAGCAAACAAAACTGCAAGAATGATGAACGATATAGTAAGTACATGGCGAATAGACTCATTGAATCCTAAATAAAACGGACGATTATTCACTTCGTTTTGCGGCAAAAATCTATGCAAGCCATAGGATAAGCCAAATGCGGAAACACGGCTTAAAGTAAATACCAGCAACTGAGTGCTTACAAAAATGCCAAATTCTTCTTTGCCGAAAATTCTGGCTAAAACAAACATAAGTGCAGGAGCTACAACCCTTAGGATTGTCCCTAAAAGATTGTATAAAGTGCTTTTGAGCAGGAATTTTTTATCTGTTTCTATGGACATTTAATATCCTTGTATGGAAGTTCCTATGATATTAATTTAGAAATTTCTATATTTACCTCATGAAAACCGAGAAAGTGGTAAAATGATGGTACCGAAAAAAATTCATTATGTTTGGTTGAGCGACAAACCTTTGTCGCATTTGCCTCCTTTACATAAACTCTGCATTGACTCGTGGAAAAAGCATTGTCCTGATTATGAGATCGTTCAATGGGATATGGAGAAATGTAAGGAAATAATAGAGAAGGTTAAATTTGTGCGTGAGGCTGTGGAGTTGAAAAAATGGGCTTTTGCCTCGGATTATATCCGGCTTTGGGCTTTGCATAGCGAGGGTGGAGTTTATATGGACACCGATGTTTGTCTTTTCCAAAGCTTGGACTTATTTTTAGCAAATGAATATTTCACAAACATAGAATTTACCGTNCATTTCAAAAAAAACAAGTCATGGAAAATGCTGGGCAAAGACGGCGAAAAAAAAGACCAATCAAAAATAGTTCTGCACGGGCTTGCGCTACAAGCTGCAATTTTTGGGGCGAGAGCTAATCATCCTTTCTTAAAAAGCTGCATGAGTTATTATGAGAACAATGACTTTATTTTGCCTGGCGGAAAACTGAATATTGAAAATATAAGCCCGCATGTGTATGCGCACACGGCACAGGAATATGGTTTTTTATATAAAGATGAATTGCAAAAATTGAAGGAAGGGATGATTATTTACCCGAGCAATGTATTTTTGCCAAGTTGC
>JGI24695J34938_10001227_pt1 | contig 20338 bp, 19 predicted proteins | sample TergutCo191P3_FD_34938 | JGI IMG/M metagenome (IMG submission 34938)
GCCCCGGTAAGTATTCGAAAATAGATAAAAACAGGAATACACTGACAGCGTGGAGCAGATAGGAGGTACATTTGTAGCATTTATCTAAAAATCATAAATGATTTTGGCATACAGAGAAAAGTAGCATTTGTTACCGGTTAGACAGCAGACACTAAATTAAGAAAAATAAAAAGAGTATATATTCGAAGAAAGTTACGACCATCGGGAATGCTTGTTCAGATGGCGGGGGAAAAAGAATGATTCTCAAACTTTCAAATCCGTCAACTTTGGATTCTTTTGGGATTGAACAGGGTGTGTATTATTTTGTTCTGTCTGATTATCCGCACATTTCAACATCGGAACTAAAAAATGCGGTTGCGTTCGTAAGATACGAAAAAAAATATGGCAGAGAAACGAAAATTATTTGTGAAGATGAAAATACCTTACAGGTTGTTATAGATGCTACCGGAAACCTTGATATAACGGATATGCCTACTGAAAAATTTGTTTATCACGCAACTGATGCTACAGCTGCAAAGAAAATTTTATCTTGCGGCAAGTTGCTTTCGGCAATAAAAGTTTACGGAAAAACCGGAGATGAACTGGCATATAACAAGCGTAACAGTCTTTGGAATGACCCTGCGGATTTCTTTGAGTATATTATGTTTTGCGGGGGCGAGCAAATGACAGGAGATTACGTTGTGCTGTCGGAGAATATGCCAAGTGAAGACGATTTAGAAAAAGGTAATTTCAATGCCGGAGTGCGCTTTTATTTTCGATATGAGGACGTAAAAAAACATCCCAAACATATTCACGACGGCTATCATCCAATAAAGGTGAAAGATGAAGTTATTCTTTCGGATTATTTGTATGCTTGTATTGTGCCGGGTCAATATAAACAGGAGTTGAATAATCTAATTCTGCCGGAGCTTGTTAGCAAGGTGCATTTTGTACCTCAAAATAAGAATAACCTATATAACTGGAATGAAAAAGTTTGTGACTTTATTAACAAACTGTAACACATCATTTTTTAACAAAGGCAAGTGAAACTTATGCGCGGAGTGATTTACGCTCGCTACAGCAGCACAGGTCAGCGGGAAGAATCGGTTGAGGGGCAACTCCGTGAGTGCAAGGCTTCCGCCGAACGCAAAGGAATCACAATAGTCGGCTCATACATAGACCGCGCAATCAGTGGGCGATAATCGACATCTTCGTGAACGCGATATACCTGTACGATGATAAAATCGTGCTGACGTATAGCTTCAAGGCTGATTCGAGAACGATTAGCCTGTCCGATGTTGAATGTTCGGATTTACCACAATCCTTTCCGTCTTTAGGAACTAATGCGAACCCTGTCCAATTTTTTATTGTTTGGGAGGCGTTCGCTTTTGATTTTCCGTTTGATTGAAAATTATAAAATTGCGGTCGCACGCGGTCGTAATTTCATCATCAATAGTACCGGTATTTATGATTAGGCATTATTTATCTTCTCTGAGTCTGTATCGCCTTTGAAAATTATAGTGGATGATTTTGCTTTGTTTTTGCTGTTTTGCTTGAGAATTAATTTTATTTGCTCAATAAAAAAATCTTGCTGATCGTTATATAAAAGTCGGAATGATTCAATTAACTGTAATTCTTCTTTGTTCAAATCATCTAATTGTCTGCTTCCTAATGCACCAACCAGATAGTCTACACTAACATCAAAGTATTTAGCAATTGCTATTACTGTTGCATAATCAGGCTCGCGATTATTTTTTACATATCCATTCAAAGTTGAATAAGAAATATTAAGCTGTCTCGCAAGTTGCTTCTGAGACATGCATTTGCTTTCTAATAATCTAAGTATCCTGTCTCCGATTTGCACGATATCACCTTTCGCAGGACATGTATCCTAAATGTTACTTGACAATATTACACTATGATCAAGTATATAACGGACTCATTACGATAGGAATAAAAGTACTCAATATGCGTATATAATATTTACAAAACGCATAATGCGTGCTAATATGAACGTAACGTTTTATTGTTTTTCATTTCAAGGAGTCACTAATGAACCAAATAAAAAGAACAATTGAGATTGATAGAATGCTATCAAGATGGTGGGGCAATCAACCTGAGACAGCTAAAGTTTCTTTGTTTTGTGCTTTTATCGTTGGATTTTTTTCACATCTTTTTGTATATACGGGAAGATATTTTGGGGATCATGATGTAGGTATGGTTTTACGATGGGAACCATATGTTTCTTCGGGAAGATGGCTGAACACAATCATTAACCAACTTAGTTTTGGCTATGTAATACCATATACAAGCGGAATTTTCGTGTCACTATTTATTGCCATATCTGCTTTTTATATCTGCAAATTATTTTATATCCAAAATAATTTTAACGCTTTCATAATCGGCGCACTTCTTGCTACATTTCCAACTGTTTCCGTCACTAATCTATTTTTATATGACTCCCCTAACTACCATTTTGGTATTCCGCTCGCAGTAATAGCTGTTTTCATAACAGTAAAATATAGATTTGGTTTTTTAATTGGTGCATTTCTACTAATGTGTACCTTAGCAATATATCAACACAATGTGAATGTTGCTGTTATACTATGCTTATTTATTTTGATAAATGAATTGCTTATTACAGACTTTGATTACTATAAGATTAAAATTTTCACTTTACGTTTTTTGTTATTAGGTATTTTAGGTGGTACGCTTTATTTAATATCTCTACCTTTATCATCCCATATTTTTAATATTCAACTTAGCGGATATAAGGGCATGAGTACTGAGAGCATGAGTGACAGATTATTTTCTGTTTCTGGATTGTTTAATGCACTTAAACAAACATATCATAGCTTCTTTCATGCTTTTAAGCATAATTTCTACTTTAATTCAATAATTGAGATTATCAGCATGATTTATATCTTTTTGACTGTGGTTTTGCTACTTTTTTTGGTGGCTATTATTATAAAGCAAAAAATATATAAGCAGCCTTTCCGGTTATTCACTCTTATATTTGTACTGTCATTAATACCGCTAGCCGCTAATTTTGCTATTTTTTTTACAGATGGCGGAACGAGAATTGATATGGTTTATGCATTTGTTTTTATCTTGATTTTTGCTATTATCATTTCCGAAAATATAATTTCGGAATCTTATAATAATATTTACTTAATCGTAAAACAAGCCACTAAACTTTGCCTCGTTTTTTTAGTCGCGTACTACATTATGATAAATAACGTATATTATCTGAAAGCGTATTATTTTAACCAGAGAACTATCGCACTTACTACAAGAATCTCAACGAATATAGATCCTTTAATTCCTAAAATCACCTCCGGTCAAGTTGGTTTCTTTGGTGGTGTCCCAAGTGAATATTATCCGGAAGTCCGAAACGTATTCCCGGAATCGGGGGGATACTCACTCGGTAGCTCTTCTTTTCTTAGGATTTATGAAAATAATGATCCCATTCAGGAATGGCATCAATGGCATTTTATTGCTAACATTGGCAATCTTCAAGGTATACATTTAGATCCGTTGCTTGATTATAATGAGCGAAATCAAATAAGGGAAGTAATCCTCAGTACGAATATGCCGGCATGGCCGGCAGAAGGTTCTGTGGGTATCATTAACGATGTTATTGTCATAAATTTTGGCATTGCAGATATTGTTATTGAGGAAATTGATGGCGTGCAGACTTTACGGGCAAGACATTGGATAAGTGAAGAGTGTTCTACTCAGGCTTATGAGTATTACTGGGAGGTGTATCAAGACGATAATCTGATAGACAGCCAGATTACTAATGTTCCCAGTTTGAATATTAATAAATATAATTTAGATGATGCCTATCGGTTTATAGTGAAAATTAAAAACATCAACGTAGACTTTAACTATCAACCTTTATCAATAGAATCGGCAGTACTACGATAGCTTTTATCTGAATCTTAATTAATGAAATTTTCGACTTGTAGGATGGTCGTAGATCATCCGCAGCAGCCGGTTTCGCCGGCTTAAAAGGAAACGCATTTGAGTTTTCTGGTACCCATTTCCCTAGCTTGCGAAGTCGGGTTGTGGACACAAAACCATTGCTTGCAAAGTTGTGAACTACTTATAAATTAGATATCAATGAGCTTTCCAAAAGGCAGAGGAGCGGGATTGCTCCCGCTCTTACCGCTTCGCTCACCCGGCAATTCTGACTTGTTCATTAAGTTCCACTATCCCGCCAGGTACGTTGTCAGTCCTTTCATACTCCTGCCATTCGGCAATTCACGCTTACCCTCGGTACTTTCGAAGAAAGTCACCATCATCGAGTACAAGCCCGTACAGTCGGCGCTCCCGCATACTTGATAAAATATCGTCGGTTGTCATCCTTAATGCCGAAACAAAGATTTCCTGAATCCTGATCGTCAAAAACTTTGAAAACTTTTCCGTATTTGCTAAGAAAAGAAAAGTTATATGGTATTTTTGTTCTGATGGGTATATCATCAATATACTGTATGCAAAAATCTGTACCGGTCATTTGCTACTCCCCGTGCTTATTCCACGAAATATCTGTTATTCGTAACTCCTTTCAACAGAGAAATAATGGGATTTGCAACTTGGCAAGTTAATAAAAGAATAAAATGCCAAAGCGGCTTCACAGGGTGTTTTTGATACTTCCAAAAAGTTATTTAGGTCATCCATTGTTTCAAAAGTGCATATATCTGCCCATGTCTCGCCGTCAACAAGTTGCTTCCACGAGACATAACCTTTTTGTTTGGAAATATGCTCGTCATTTAGCTTTTCTGATGCAAGTAAAAAATCCGCCGTAATTGTGTTTTTCTTTAGCTTGTAAGAAACATAATAAACTGCATTTGACATAGTATAAATTCTCCTTATCATAATAGCTTTTATTGTGCAATAACTTTTAACATTTCCATGACCGGTACACGCGGCAAATCGGCTCTACGAAAGAAAAATCATAACGTAGCTTTCGTAACAAATGGATAAGCGTTCAAATTACTTTCGATTCTCTTAAGAAGCATATCTTTTCGTACAGGCTTAAGAACGAAATCAACGGCTCCCGCCTTTACGGCTTTTATTACGGCACTGCGGCTGGAATTACTCGTTAAGAAAATAATGGGGGCGGTATGCCCGGCTTCCCTTATCTTAGTTGCCAGCTGATATCCATCCATTTCAGGCATCAATATATCTAAAATAAACATGTCAGGTTTGTTTTGCTTAATATAACTAACCGCTTCGGCACCGGAATTAGCGCATACTAAGTGATACCTTGAGTCTTTCATGAATGCAGTTATCAGATTTAGGAATATTGATGAATCATCAACAAGTAATAGATGTGGGGGTTGATTACTTTTGGTTTCGGTAATTAATATTGGTTTCGTATTTGGGGCTATCGGCTCTGCAACCGGGGGTTTTTCGGCAGGGGCTGTTTCTGACGGAATTAAGTTTTCTTCTTTTACTTCTTGCATTTGCAAATCTATCGATAACATAGAAACGCTGGATAACAGATGGGTTAAATCACCTTCAATACCGTCATAATTAATATATTCTCTTATGTTTTCAAGTTCGTTGATTTGCCTTAAACATTCTGCCGCTAACTTATTCGCATAAATATTTTTAAGCATATCCATAAGTTGAATTAATGACGATACCAGTGCTTCATAATCTTCGACTTCTAAGCACTTGCGAAGTTCGTCTGATTTATCAGGAAATATATCAATAAATCGGTCGACACTTTCGTGAAATACCGAAAATTTAGAATTATCTGCTTTTATCTCATCTAACTCAAGCTCAGGAATTGTAAAAAATCCTAATTCATAGTTCATGCTTATGTCCTCATCAAAACCTTGATGTCTTATTTTATTAATTCCACGAGCTGATCAATTTTGGGGTTATCGATTGTGTCTGTATAATCGGTTAATTTAGCAATTACCTTAATTGCTAAACGTCCAAGCGTTCCTGCCGTTTTGGGATCAAATACTCCGCCTAAGAAATAAGCAGCTTTCGCGGCTTCTAATAATTCAGGAGGAACGTTATTGCTTAAGCCGGTCTTTTCTCCTGAAGGATCTAATCCTGAAATATAGAAAATAAGGTTTTTATCCTTGGCGGCTTTTAGTAAAGAATCCTTGTTGTTAATTAAATATTCTTTCGCTTCTTTACGGAATGCTCCTGCATAAACGGAAGAACCGATTATTATATTGTCATATTCTTCAATAGCGGGAGCGGTTCCCTGCTTTATATCATAAAGAACTGTATCTCCCAATTTTTTTGCGATTCGCTCGGCTATTTCACGGGTTGCTCCGCTTTTGGTAGCGTAGATTATTATCGTTTTCATTTCCACCTCAAATATAACTTTAGACCATTGATTAATTTTAAATTAAATAAAAGAATGTGTCAAGTATTTTATGGCGTAATTATAGCTTGCTTGCGGTTGAAATGATGAGGTGAGAATATTACAACAATACTTAAAATGCTTTATATTCAACGTTGAAGGAAAATAAAACTACTATATATTAAGGTCGATTTGTTATTCGTATGCGAGAATGCGAAAAAAAGGTGAATTTTTGCGTTATATTGCGAAACTTGAATTTTAACAGCATTCGTGATATGATTTATTGCAAAGCAGGAGGATTTCATATGGGCAATGAAGCATCAGGCAAATCAATGAAAGATCTTATCCGTCGCGATAACTTATTATCAACGGTCAATGAAGCGGCACGGATATTACTTGTCAGTAATAAAGAAGAAAGCCTTGATTCACTTCTGATGGGTATGCAGCTGGTCGGATACTGTATGGATGTTGACCGTGTCCAAATCTGGCGGAACGAATTGATTGATGGCTCACTGCACTGCGTTCAGCGTTATGAATGGTTAAGCGGCGTTGGGCAGCAGTGTGCCCCTATCCCGATTGGTTTTAGTATAAATTATGATTCGGTTCCTGAATTTCAAAGAATTTTATTGCGCGGTGAAAGCATCAATGTGCCTATTTCACAAGTAACGGATGATGCTTACAAAGTTATTGGCGGGTCGGGAATTAAAGCAATCGGTGTAATACCTTTATTTTTAAATGACCAATTCTGGGGCTTTTTTGGTATTGGGGACTGCCGGACGGAGCGGATGTTTTCATTTGATGATATGCAAATACTTAGTTCGGTCGGGATGATGTTCGGCAGTGTATTTAACAGCTATGAACAGGAACATAATTTACGTGAAGCGGAAGAGCGCATTAGGTTGATGTTGAATGCGACCCCGCTTTGTTGTCATTTATGGGATAAAAATTTTAATATAATAGATTGTAATAAAGCCTGTCTCATTCTTTTTGATTTGAAAGATGAAGATGAGTATCGGGAGCGTTTTTATGAATTATCACCGGAATTCCAACCTGATGGACAGCGTTCCTACGATGCGGCAAAGATGAGAATTACGCAGGCATTTACGGAAGGCCAGTGTGTTTTTGAGTGGATTCATAAAAACAGTGATGGTACAGATTTTCCCGCCGAGATTACATTGGTAAGGGTTAAGCTCAAAGATGATTTTATTGTCGCGGGATATACGCGTGATCTAACTGAACAAGTGCGAATTATTGAAGCTCTTTTCAATCGTGAAAAAATGCTTAGGTACTTAAATGAAATGTCAAATATGTTGCTGGCGAATTTTAGCGAAAAACTCGAAGATGTTTTAAGCATTTCTTTGAAACCGATTGCCGTTTCTGCGGGCTTAGACCGAATTGCTGTATACCGCTATTACGAGGAAACGGAATTGCTGGGGCAGATCTATCTGTGGTGCGGTAAGACAGTCCCATTGGATGAGGATTTACTGCCTGATATCCCGCCAATTGAACGTTTTTTAAATACTGTTACAGAGGGTCAATGTGCTAACATGAATGTTGAAAAGTTAGTAGGTGATGAAGTGGAATTCCTGAGTCATTTCGGAATTAAGGCTTTGTTCCTTGTCCCTATTTTTACCCGCGGAAAATTATGGGGGCTTATCGCGTTGGAAGATCATACGAAATATCGCTATTTCGAAGAGGAATTACTGGATTCATTGCGTTCAACAGCGCATTTATGTGCCGGTGCGCTTATCCGAAATGAAATAGAACGTGATCTTGCGGATGCACTGGAACAAGCGACAGCCGCGAATAAAGCCAAAACTGAATTTTTATCCAATATGAGCCATGAAATGCGCACACCGATGAATACAATTATTGGGATGACCAATATCGGTGAAACAGCAGTTGATATCGAGCGGAAAAACTACGCCTTCAATAAAATTGGCGACGCTTCCGCGCATTTGCTTGGTGTTATTAACAATGTCCTTGATATGTCCAAAATCGAAGCGAACCAGCTTGAACTATCACCGATTGAATTCAGTTTCGAAAAAATGTTACAAAAAGTTTTATCGATCGTTCACTATCGTATTGATTCGAAACGGCAATCTTTGTCGGTTAATATCAGTAATAATGTCCCGCATTTCCTCTTTGGCGACGATCACCGGATTTCTCAGGTTATAACGAATCTTTTATCCAATGCGATTAAGTTTACCAGAGAAGAAGGCAATATCAAGCTTGGGGTTTCGGTCGTGGAAGAAACGGACGATTTTTGCACATTACGGGTTGAGGTTGCTGATGAAGGTATTGGTATTGATCCGAAGAATCATAAGAAAATTTTCATGCCCTTTACACAGGCTGACAACGGGATTAGCAGGGAATTCGGCGGAACGGGGTTAGGGCTTGTTATAGTTAAGCGTATAATTGAGTTGATGAATGGTGAAATCTGGGTTGAATCGGAACTTGGTAAAGGGGCTCGGTTTATTTTTACAATCCGCATCAAACGCGGGGAAAAAGATATTAATTCACTTCTTTCGCCGGAGATTAATTGGGATACAATGCGGATTTTGGTGGTTGATGATGAAGAATATGTCTGCGATTATTTTGAGGAATTATTCAAGACATTAAATATTAATTGTGATACTGCGAGTAATGGTATAGAAGCCGCGAAAATGATCAATGAAAAAGGTGATTATCATATTTATTTCGTAGACTGGAAAATGCCCGAGATGTGTGGGATGGAGCTCACCAAGAAAATCAAAAAAAATGTTCGCGGTATGCAGTCCGTCGTTGTTATGATTTCATCGGTTGATTGGTCTGAAATAAAAAGTGAAGCGCAAGTCGCAGGTGTTGACAGATATTTGATTAAGCCGCTTTTTTCATCGGCGATAATTAATTGTATTACCGAATGCCTTGATAAAAGTGCGCGTCATACCGAATCCATTTATCTAGATATATCGAAAGGACGATTTGCGGGTAAACAAATATTGCTGGTTGAAGATATTGAAATTAACCGGGAAATACTAATTTCACTTTTAGAAGATACGCAGGTTTTGATTGACTGTGCGGAGAATGGTGCAGAAGCCGTCGAAATGATCGAAATGAATAAGAAGCGATATGACTTGATATTTATGGATATTCAAATGCCGATTATGGACGGTCTTACCGCAACCGGGATGATTCGCCATCTTCCCATCCCCGGGGCGGAAGAAATTCCGATCATCGCAATGACGGCTAATGTTTTTAAAGATGATGTTGAAAGATGCATATCGGCGGGTATGAACGGGCATATCGGGAAGCCGTTGGATTTGGATGAAGTTTTGGAAAAGATGATTAAATATCTTGTATGAAGGAGGAAATTTAAATGCAAGTGAATCTGACACCTCTGGATAATATCTGCGGATATGATGTCCGACCGGGATTTTATGATATAAATGGTGCGACAGCGATACCCTGCGGAGTCAATTTTACTATTCAATCAAGCGGTGCAACATCTTGTGAACTGTTGCTTTTTAAGCGCGGGGAAACAGAACCGACGGCGGAAATAAAAATTCCCGAACATTACAAGATAGGTCATGTTTATTCTATCGTGGTATTTGGGTTAGACATATCCGAGTTAGAGTATGCCTATCGCCTTGACGGGCCCTGTGATCCGAGTAAAGGCCTATTATTCAGTCCGCAGAATAAATTGCTCGACCCATATGCAAAAGCGGTAGCGAATCAAAGCAAGTGGCGCTCTCCTGTAACAGGACAATACAAGGCTCGCGTGGTGAGGGATGATTATGATTGGGAAGATTTAAAAATGCCCAGGACTCCGATGTCAGATTTGATTATATATGAGCTTCATGTTCGCGGATTTACACAGCATCTAAGTTCCGAAGTCAAAAATCCCGGGACATTTGACGGGATTATCGAAAAAATTCCATATTTGAAAGAACTTGGAATAAATGCGGTTGAACTGATGCCCGTTTTTGAATTTGACGAAATGCTTAGTTTTAGAAATCATAACGGAAACGAGTTAATAGATTATTGGGGATATAATTCCGTTAGTTTTTTTGCCCCTAATACAAGTTATGCTTCGACGATGGAGTGTAATGGGGTCGGCAATGAATTAAAGCGCTTAGTTCATGCGCTTAAAGAAAATGGGATTGAAGTTATTTTGGACGTCGTGTTTAATCATACCGCGGAAGGTGATGAGAACGGGCGTATTTTCTCATTTAAAGGTTTGGATAATAATATTTACTATCTGCTCACGCCGAACGGGCGTTATTATAATTATAGCGGATGCGGAAATACGCTCAATTGCAATCATCCGATCGTTCGCCAAATGATTTTGGAATGTTTGCGATACTGGGTGGTCAATTATCGGATAGACGGGTTTCGCTTTGACCTTGCCTCGATTCTGGGGCGGAATGAGGATGGTTCGCCGATGAATCAACCGCCGCTTCTCCATCTTCTCGCTTTTGATCCAATCTTAAGCGGTGTAAAATTGATTGCCGAAGCATGGGACGCAGGCGGCCTTTACCAAGTCGGAAGTTTTCCTGCATGGAACAGATGGGCGGAATGGAACGGCAAATACCGTGACGATATGCGGTCGTTTTTGAAGGGCGACGGAGGACTTGGCTATGCGGCGGCACAGCGGATTGCCGGTTCGGTCGATCTTTATAACCCGATTAAACGGGGGAACCATGTTTCCGTAAATTTCATTACCTGTCATGACGGATTCACTCTATATGACCTATATGCGTATAACCGTAAACACAATGAGTCAAATGGTTGGAATAATACTGATGGGACTGACGATAACCGCAGTTGGAACTGTGGTGCGGAGGGTGATACTGACGACCATACAGTATTGGCACTGCGTAATAAACTTATCAAAAATGCTTGCGCGGTTTTGTTTTGCAGTCGCGGAACACCGATGTTTTTAGCCGGGGACGAGTTTTTGAATACTCAGTTTGGTAACAATAATCCCTATTGTCAAGATAATGAAATTTCTTGGCTTGATTGGAGTATGCTCGAAAAAAATCGCGATATCTTCGATTTTTTTAAATTTATGATTGCTTTCCGCAAAGCGCATCCGGCGATAAGATATGTAACGGAGCCATGTTCTTTGGGTTTCCCTGATGTAAGCTTTCACGGTGAACGTGCATGGAATAATAATTTTGGTCATGAAGGCAGAAACATCGGGGTGATGTTCGCCGGGGAAAAAGAAAACGGTGAGGATGATATCGTTTATATAGCGGTTAATACTTACTGGGAATCGGTTAATATGGAATTGCCCCGCCTTCCGGAGTCGTTGCGTTGGATTCAGGTGGCGGATACATGCGCAGAAGATTCGACCTCACGGAAGGCAGTAAACTTGTCGCAAGATGGCAGAGTCAAAGTTGAAGCCAGGGCGGTGGTGGTTTTAACGGCGGAGATGAATGTATAGATTAAGGCTTCTCACCTAAACAAAAGCGCATAATCAATGCCCCCTCGTCATAGAATGTAAAAAACGTATGACGAGGGACTTTTGAAGGATTATATTGAAGAGCGGGCAATCGATATCGCTAATTATATTATTAATCACAATGCAACTGTTAGGCGATGTGCGAAACATTTTGGCATAAGTAAGAGTACCGTACATATGGATGTGTTAAATGCGAAAGAATTTTCTGGGTAGTGGAATAGAGGAAGAACTCTATAGCTGGTGCTAGCAACCAGAAAAGCAGTTTGCTTTTTCGGAACAGGATGATTTATTATTCGCTCTGATTATTAAATGTATCTTTGATAAAATCATCAATGCGTTTTGTTTCTCTTATACGCATATTAATATCGCCAGGAAAAATAAGATTTTCATTCGCGGCTATTTTTGTAAGATCATCAGCTCTATAAGCAATTGGCAACCCCTTTTCACGATCCCATCGACCTACATCATCCATGATGCGAATGTATAAAATACGACAAGATGAAATATTGCCAATTCTTTTTCCGTCTACCTCATCATCATAACTCATATAAATTCGGCGGTACAGTAATGAATGCAATATAGCGATATTTTGCAAGAGCCGCATTTGTTAAATTTTGCGGATTTTTCACAACGAAGGACGTTATGTTATCAGCCAGCGCCAATGCTCCGCCATTTCTTTCGCCAGGTTTTGGGTCATTGGTAAATGCTAAGAGTAAATTTTTATACTTGCACTCATCAGATATTGTTGAAGTAATAGAACATAATTTATAGCAATAAATTTGCATGTTAGCATTTGAGTTTTCTTGATTATCATATTTGGGAAATAATATTTTTTAATGAAAATACCTGATTATGAGTAATAAGGCATTACCCGCTTTTTTGAAAACTTCAATTTTTAAGTCCTACACGATATTCTTGCAGCATATTTTTCAAATACTGTGGACATCGGCTTTCACTCCACTTGACTTCTTGACAATTTTTAACGATAAGCAAAGGACTCAATGTATCAAATGGGTTAAGTTCGGAATTATCATATATTTGCACACTATCACATATAGGCATTACTAATTTAAGATTTTCAAACGATTTCGTATATCTTCGTCTTAAATCTTCTTCCGGTATTCCGTGTCCACCGGCACGTTCTCTTAACGCAACACGCTCAATAGACAGCTCAGCACTCTCTAAGCCAACGTAAAAAAGATTTATTTGAAATCCATTTGCCTTTGCCTTCGCAATATTAGACAGTATAGTTGTGCCCGTTAGAGTAGTCTCCTGATTAAAAGAAACATTGCCCTGTAAGCACTCATGTAATATCTTAACAGCGATGTAACCAGCCTGCATTTGTGCACTTTGATTTTTCCAATCATGGCTGAAACGGTCACGCACTATTTCGTCAACATTAACCCTTATTCCAAAATCGATATTTAGCAATCTGAAAAACGTTGATTTTCCAGCACCATTAACACCTGCGAAAATTGTATAAGTCTTCATATAGTGGTTACACCGTTTTCTTCTAATTTTTTTGTGAGTAATCTAACGCCTTCTATTTGTTCATCGGCTATAACTTTCCAAGCTTTTACAGATCTATTTTTAGAAAATATATGCGATACCAACTCTCGCTTTTCGGCAGGTAATGAAAGCAAGTAGTCTGGTAAATCTATTTCTGATAATTTATCAATCTCATAAATTTCGTCTGCGGTTAAAAATACTGTATTCATTAAGACATCCTTTCCGATGCTACAATTAGTGGCTACAATAACAGTTTACTATAAACCATGGTCTGAAATCAAGCATTTGACTATATTTGCCTATAAATGAAAATAGCAAATCTTTGACCATCTCCATATCCTAGCTGCCTTTAATACTTATTATTTATCCATAGTATTGCATTAATGTATTAATAGAAAAGCGTATTCAGTTAAAAAAAGAAGCCATATGATTCACATTAATGGCTTCTTTTTGATTATCAGGCTAAATGGGGATTTGAGGACTCGAACCTCAAAGTGCTTACCTTGTATAGTTTTGTTACGATTATCGCCTGGTCTTGTCGAGGTTGCAATCCCCGCAAGCACCTGCACCCAGCCAATATGTTGCCATCATTATAACGTTCATAAGCATTTCTCCTTTTATGATAAAATCAATTTTCAGCCAATTAGTAAGAGGAGCGATGAACTTGACAGAAAGACCAGCCAATACAATCGAAACAAATACAAGCAAAAACTTAAAATTATTATATCAAATATTATTCCCTAAAGCAATAAAAGCTAGAATTTAATTTTTCGTATTTATAATATGTATAATTTCCTCAATTATACTCGTCTTTCGTAGTCAGCAACATTAAAACCTTCCTTGTTTACAACAACCATACATAAAGAGGGAGGAAATGCGAAAGGTTTCCTTCCTCTTATAATTTCCGCAAGTAGTCTTTTTTTTCTGTACAAGTAATATACATTAAAAGACATTTAAAGATGGTGGAAATTTCCCTTTGAATAAAACAAAACTGAACATCCGTTATCACAACCCTAATACCGAGGAAGAAACGCGGAAATACATAGCGAATATTTTCATCCAAGCCAGTAAAATAAAATTCGAAAACATACTGCGTGAAACACATGAAAATTCTGTCGAAAAAGTAAATAGTAACAATTTTTAACCGATATAAAGATATCTATGATAACCAATCAAAAAGCATTATCGGTATCAATTTGATTAAACGAAAGCCTTAAACTCATGAATATTGTATGCTACTGCCGTGTCTCCACCGATACAACCGATCAGCTAAATAGCCTGGAAGCTCAAAAGAGTTTTTTTGAAGAGTACTCAGCAAAAAATAACCATACCCTTATCCGCATATATGCTGATGAGGGTATTTCGGGTACGAAAACCAAAAATCGTAAAGAATTTTTACGGCTTATGCGTGATGCGGGCGACGGACTTTTTGAAATGGTTATCGTTAAGGATATCTCCCGCTTCGCCCGTAATACCGTCGATTTACTTAGTCATACCCGATTATTAAAATCGTTGAATATTGAAACCCTATTTTTGACTTCCAACATGACAGTCTTAGGCAATTCAGAGTTCGTCCTGACTATTTTCGGTGCTTTGGCACAAGAAGAAAGCGCGAATACTTCCAAACGTGTGAAATTCGGTAAACAGAGAAATGCCGAAAAAGGCCGTGTCCCCAATATGGTATATGGCTATGACAAAGTAAAAGGTGATTATTTCAATCTAACAATAAATGAAAAAGAAGCGGCGGTTGTAAACCGTATCTTTGCGCTGTATGTAAAAGGCGGATATGGTGCGCTAAAAATCGCCAATACTTTAAACAGCGAAGGAATAAAAACGAAACGAGATTCCGATTGGTCGCAAAACGCTATTTCCCGAATCCTGAAAAATGAAATATATATCGGTAAAATAATCAACGGAAAGGAAGAAGTCGCCGATTTTTTAACAGGTGTTAGGAAGATAAAAGATCAAGCGGAATGGTTCGTGGCTTCTCGTCCCGAGATGCAGATAGTCAATGCCGATATTTTTGAAAAAGCGCAAGATATCTTGGCGGGACGTTTTGATGCTTTTAACCTAAATCGCGAGCGGCACAGTAATAAACATATTTTCAGCACCCTCATTAAATGCGCCGACTGCGGATATTCGTTCCGGCGCACAGTCCATACATATAAAAATACTTATGTACGCTGGATATGTAATGGGCGCAATGCCAACGGTACGGGTAGTTGTGAAAACAGAATGGCGATTGATGAAGATGAATTGTTGGAATCATTAAGAGAATATTTTGGCGGAGCTCTCCGTGAAATGCCGGATGTTGTAAAACGTGTTACAAGCGATTTGGTTCGCATCTATAAAACAAAAAGTGACGATGAGCAATATGGTGAAGAGTTGCGGAGCAATCTTGAAAAATTAAATAAAGCAAGAAAAAAATATATGGATATGTATACGGACGATTTAATCAGCCGTGATGAGTTACGCGACAAAATGACTGTTCTAAATTCATCGATTGACAAAACGGAAAGCGATTTAAATTTAATTTCTTATAATACTGATAAAAGCAACCAACTTACCGATATTTTAAATCGCACCTTTAAATCATATGAAGATATCATTACAATGGACGAGCTAACCAACACCCATCTAAAGCAGATTATCCAAAAGATACAAATAGACCGCCATGGCAACTGTAACATTTACCTGCGTTTATTCGGCGATATCGGACTTCCGGAACAAAAAATAAACACTTTTTAATAATGATTTACATTGTTTTCAAGCGCAGACAATGCTATAATGGCATTAATCTGTGAAAGAAAGAAGAGGTAAGTCATGCAAAAAACTATTTTTGTCGTCGATGATAACCATGCAAATTTATCAATGGCGAAAAATGTCTTAAAAGATCAATATACCGTGATGACTATGCCGTCAGCGGCAAAAATGTTTGAGTTACTTTCCAAAATCATTCCTGATTTGATTCTTCTTGATATAGAAATGCCTGAGATGAACGGATTCGAGGCATTAAGAAGGCTTAAAACCAAAAGTGCCTACACACATATACCGATCATTTTCTTAACAGGCATGACGGACACGTCAATTGAAGTTCGCGGTTTTCGCTTAGGCGTTATTGATTTTATTACCAAACCCTTTTCGGCGCCTGTTCTATTAAATCGCATTAAAACCCATCTCCAAATAGACGATATCATCCACGAGCGGATGAAGCAAATAAAACTTTTGAAAAACGCTATTGTATTCGGATTCGCGGATGTTGTCGAAAAGCGTGATCATGAAACAGGCGGTCATATTGAACGCACATCAGACTATATTGCAATATTGGTAAATGCAATGCTTAACCGCGGCGTCTATATCGAGGAATTGACGGGGATGGATTTAGACACGTTTATTTCATCGGCAAGACTGCATGACGTCGGGAAAATTGCGATCCCTGACCACATTTTAAATAAGCCGGGCAAATTAACCGATGAAGAATTTGAAATAATGAAAACTCATGTTAAAAAGGGTGTTGAAATAATTAATATGATGGCATCTCGTGTTGAGGATGATGATTTCTTGAAAAATGCCGCTTCGTTTGTCGGCTATCATCATGAGCGCTGGGACGGAACAGGTTATCCTTACGGGCTGTCAGGAACCGAAATCCCTCTTCAAGGGCGGATCATGGCGATTGCCGACGTATATGATGCCCTCGTTTCCGTACGCCCTTATAAGAACCCTTTTTCTGATGAAAAAGCGGTTCAAATTATTATGGAAGGTTCCGGTAAACATTTTGACCCCATCATAGCCGACGTATTTTATGAGATAAGGGATGAATACAGGGCGGTAAAATTAAGTTATAGCGGTGATAGTGATGTTATCAATATGGAGGTAAATGAAAAAGATGAATGATGGATTTGAGCTTCTGCGGCTTGCTGCTGATACAAGCCCTCGTCTGACGATTCTATTTAACAGTAGCTTTAAGGTAGAATACTGTAATACAGCTTCATATGAATTTTTCGGATTAAAGCCAAACGAGGATTTATCGGGAAAATTCAGCGAATATATAAATGCTCATATGCCTGAAATTCAATCAAACGGGCAACCTTCTGTGTGCGTGAAAGAACGCTTTAGTACAGCAATGAAAGAAGGTCAAATAAAGTTCGATGCCGAACTGATAATTAAGGGTGTGGTAAGATTTTTCGATGTGGAAATGAAAAAGTTTGAGTTTGGCAATGATTTTAATATCGTTGTTTTTATTTCTGATATTACAGAAACTCGTGAACGTGAACGTGAGCTTATGCGAATAAAGGAGCAAAATGATTTACAATTAGAGAAATTTAACCTCGTTGTCAAAGCGGCTAAAATAGGGCTTTGGGAAATGGAAGTTGTAAAAGAGGACACTACAAATTTAGAAAATCCTTTCATATGGTCGAATGAAGCAAGACGAATGTTAGGTTTTACTGATGAAAATGATTTCCCGAATAAAATGCGAAGCTTACACGAGCGCATTCATCCCGATGAACGTGAAAAGATCCGCGAAGCCTTCGGCAGGCATGTTACGGATAAAACAGGTATGACCCCATATAATGCTGAATACCGCGTTAAAAAGAAAAATGGGGAATATGGTTATTTTCATGCAACGGGTGAGACATTCCGCGATGAGCAAGGGAATCCCATTCGCGTCGCAGGCGCTTTTGTGGATATTACCGAAACGAAAACCTTAATCTTAGAAATTGAAAAGCAGCGTTATGAAGCGGAGAGGGCAAGCAAATGGAAAAGTGATTTTTTACGGACGATGAGCCATGAAATTCGTACTCCGATGAATGCTATCTTAGGCATCACGGAAATTCTTTTACTCAACGAAAATCTTAATAAGAATGTTACCGAAGCTTTGGAAAAAATTCATTCTTCGGGTGATTTATTACTTGGCATAATAAACGATATCCTTGACCTTTCAAAAATTGAGGTTGGTAAGCTTGAACTGAATGCTTCACAATATGCCCTTGCCAGCTTAATTAATGATGTGGCTATGCTTAATATGATGAATATCGGCAGTAAGGAAATCAAGTTCAAACTGAGCGTTGATAATAATCTGCCTGCATATTTATTGGGTGATGAACTTAGGCTTAAGCAAATTTTTAATAATTTACTGTCTAATGCCATTAAGTACACGGATAAAGGGACGATTAAACTATCATTTTCGACAGAGTTAAAAGCGGACGGCGAAAATGAAACTTTACTGGTGGTTCGCGTCAGCGATACGGGGCATGGCATGAGTAAAGAGCAGGTAGTAACTTTATTCGATGAGTATGTCCGTTTTGATACTTCCAGTACTCGCGCCACTGAAGGTACAGGACTTGGTATGAGCATAACCAAAAATTTAATCAGTATTATGAACGGAACAATTACGGTTGACAGCGAACCTGGGAAAGGTTCGGAGTTTACGGTCAGGTTGCCGCAGAAACTATCGGGAACGGAAATTCTGGGCAAGGAAATGGCGGAAAATCTTTGTCGTTTCCGAACGGCTAATCGGACTCAAATGAAAAGAGTACGGATAACGCGTGAAGCAATGCCGTATGGCAGTGTTCTTTTGGTCGATGATGTCGAAACTAATATTTATGTTGCAAAAGGGCTTTTGACCCCTTATAACTTAAAGATTGATACTGCGAACAGCGGTTTTGAGGCTATCGAAAAAATTGAAGCAGGTAATGTTTACGATATTATTTTTATGGATCATATGATGCCTAAAATGGATGGTATCGAAGCGACGAAAATAATCCGTAATCAAGGGTATACGCAACCGATTGTGGCATTGACAGCCAATGCCGTTTCGGGGCAGGCGGAAATATTTTTGTCAAATGGATTTGATGATTTTATTTCAAAACCGATTGATATACGCCAGTTAAATATAGTATTAAATAAACAGATCCGCGATAAGCAACCAATCGAGGTTCTTGAGGCAGTTAGGGATGAAGCTGCCGTCAGCGAAGTGGACTTATCAAATAGTTCCTCGTCATATATTGATTCAGGTTTTACGCAAGCGTTTTTACGCGATGCTGATAAAATCTTAACTCAGTTGGAGGCCATCGCCGCCGGAGGCGATTATGCCAATGAAAACGATATGCAAACATATATAGTCAATGTGCATGGCCTTAAAAGTCCGCTCACTAATTTGGGAAAAACGGATTTATCACAAATAGCCGAAGAATTGGAACATGCCGGAAGACGCGGAAAAATTGAAATGATAAAAGAAAAAACACCTGATTTCATCAAATCACTGCGTAGTTTCACCAAGGAACTGACCCCTGAAAAAGATTTGGTTGTTTGCGAGAAAATAGTTGAGGATACAGAGTTATTAAGGGAAATGCTTTACAAAATTAAGAACGCTTGCGAAATGTATGATGTGAGCACCGCCGACTATGCATTGGCGGAGCTAATGAAAAAGACATGGTCGCCGTCCACCAATATATTACTTGATAAAATTTCAGAGCATTTGTTATGTAGTGATTTCGATGAAGCGGCGGAAATCGCATCAATTTTTAGTGTTGTTTGATTGCGGTAAATATTTATAGGATAACGAGGCGAATGATACATAGGTTGAAAAATCGATACAAAGGATACTACCGTACATACGGTTATAACAAAATAAATAGGTTAGTTTGGGTGATTAAATATATAAAAACGGCATAGATGCCGGGGGTTTAGCCCGCATCTATGCCGTTTTTGTGTACTATGCAACCGGCGAAGCCGGAAACCGGCCCGAAGAAAGACGGTGACGCTACATGATGAGTAATATTTTTATTACTATTGTAATCCTAACGTTTGTTGTTTATGCGGGTATAACCTATACGATTCAAGTGCGTATGAAAAGCGTTAAACGAGAATATTTCGTGCTGTCTTTGTTCAGTGTATTGATATTCCAATTTGGTTATTTTTTCGAGATGATGGCAACCACAACAGACGGGGCTTTTGTCGCCGTAAAAATTATGTATGCGGGTGGCGCGTTTATATCTACGTTTTATTTAATGTTCATTGGGCGGTACTGCGAAATTAATCTACCCTCAGCATTGAAAGCGNTGTATAAA
>JGI24695J34938_10001426_pt1 | contig 20320 bp, 14 predicted proteins | sample TergutCo191P3_FD_34938 | JGI IMG/M metagenome (IMG submission 34938)
ACAGACCCCCCACCACCATCAACATCCCCCAAAACACGCGACTCACCAACCAAACGCAAAGGAACATCCTTAACATCAACAGAAGAAACCCCTAAAGAACCACTTAAGGAACCACTCTCAGGGTCTTGTGCAGTTTTTTTATGCTCTTGTTCTGTAAGCAGTTGACTATCAGTAGCTGTCTTTGGAGCGTTATATGAACGGTCTACATTTATGGTATCTTGAAGTGCATATTCAGCTTTTTTTTCAGATACATTGGTCGATTGCTCCTTGTGGAGATTTAGTTGTGTTTTTAAGTCGTGTTTTTGAGATTGTAAAGAGGTTAGTGTAGATTGTGGTGGAGATTCATTTTTAACGATGTTTGGAACTGGTTGGTTTTGTTTTTGGGTTAAGTCGGTTTGGTTATATGGAAATTCGTTGTAGTGTTGTTGTCTGTAGTTTAGTGGCAGTTGAAACGTATCAGGCAATGTATCGGGTGTTGAAACAGGTTTAACAGGTATGATTGATTTTTTTATTGATCGCATAATTATGTGTTCGATGAAATTGTTTGTCATACACTTTGTCCCGATAGAGATAAATTGATTAAGTCAACGTAGCGTTTCCGTTTGCTTGAGGGTAGAGATAGGATGTCTTTTTCGCTCCAGTTATAGTGAAGAGCTATCCAGTGGATTTCTCGTTCAAGTTGATTGTAACGTGAGGTGACTTCTTGGAAAAAAAAGTCTTCAACATCTAGAGATGATTGAAAAACCATGTTACATGATGGACAGTTAATATTAAGAGTTAAGTCTGCTTGTCGATCGATGTGTGATAAACTTGTGCCTAGTTGTTCTTGGAAGTGTTTACTTAGAGTTTCAGGCAGGGGTGGTTCAGAGGAAATTATGCAGGCGCGTAGCAGTTTTTCGGATAGGTTATCTGTGGATGTGTTTTTACTTATTTGTGTGATGATTTCCAGATCGGATCCGTTTATGGGTCTAACTTTGAGGGTGTATTCTTCAAGGTTAATGTGGTAGACTGTTTGAGGGTTGGGGTTGGTGGGTTGGAGGATGGAATCAATTGGGAGGTCTACTGAGAGTTTATCTGTGCAGTTGGGGCATTGAATTTTGCAATGGAGGGTGGTGCCAAAGGTGATTTTTCTTAGCTGTAGGATCAGGGCGATTCTATCGCCGACAGGTAAATTACGTATGGTTTCAAGCAGGTCAAGTTTGGTGGGTACATTGTGGAACTCTATGACTCGTTCAAGTAGCATGCTGGTTTTGAATGGGGGGAAAAAAGTTTGAGATGCGGCGATTAGTTGCTCATCATAGCCAGTTAGTTCTCTTATTGTTGCTTTGTTTATCCAAGAGCAACCTACTTGAAAGCCATGTGGAATCTGGGCAACTATATGTCTCATTGGTGAGTTTCCCTTAAATTATGGGTTAATGGTTTAATTTGAGGGTTCACTTGGCTCAGATACGCTTGTGTCTCGTTCCCAGCCTTCGTTTTCTATTTTTATAGATTGGATAGCTATTGCACCATCTCCGTTTGCGTCAAGATCGGGCAGGGCAGTGTATTCAGAGACCCAGCATCGATAGATTTTGTATGCTATTGCGAGTTGTCCGGCTTCGTTGTAGACTTCAAGGATTATGTCTTTGCGGAAGTTTGCTAGTGAAACCTCAGAGCCTAACCCTGAGCCATAGCTCCAGACAAGATTAGCCCATTTTTCAAAGTCTAAGTCATGGGTAACGCCGCGTTCAAGTGTTATAGCCTCGTATTTTGTTTGAGCGGGAGATTTACGTTTGGTATTGGGGTCTCCACCCGAGCGGTGTTCTTTAATTTCGGTAGTTCGTTTAAGTGCTGTTACTTTGCTTACGCCAGCAACGTATTTTCCATCCCATTTTACTCGAAATTTATAGTTTTTGTATGGGTCAAATCTTTGGGCGTTTACACTAAATTCAGACATATCATTAACTCTCCTGTCCAGCTAGTTGTTGTATCTTTAATATGACAAATTCAGCTGGTTTAAGTGGGGCAAACCCAACCAGAATGTTTACAATTCCTGCATTTATATCGGTTTGTGTGGTTGTTTCACTGTCACATTTTACCATATAGGCCTTTTTTGGATCTGTACCTTGGAATGCGCCTTTAATAAATAGGCTGTGCATAAAAGCGCCTACATTTAGACGAATTTGAGACCAGAGTCGTTCATCGTTTGGTTCAAACACTACCCACTGTGTGCCTCTGTAGAGGGTTTCTTCGATAAATAGGGCTACTCGTCTAACTGAGAGGTATTTCCACTGATCAGCTAAGCTATCAGCACCCCGTAGAGTTCTTGAACCCCAAATTACGCATCCAGCATCGGGAAATATTCGTAGACAGTTCACACCTTTGGGGTTTAATTCGCCGTTTTCTTCGTTGGTTAACCGGACAGCTAAATCGGGCACACCTGAGAGCACTGCATCAGTTCCTGCGGGTGCTTTCCAAACGCCCCGTTGTGCATCAGTTTTTGCGATGACACCGGCAATCGCGCCACAGGGATCAAACTCTCTGAGTCGATACTCTTCTAGTGGGTCAGGTGCAACTATGCGGGGGAAAAAAATTGCGCCGTTTTTATCTCGAGTTAATTCATTGATATCGTTTAGGACGTCTTTGGTGGATTTCCAGTTTTTTTCGCCTGAGGGTGGATCAATAAGGAGTATGGCCCGGCGGTCATTGCAGAATTTTAGTGCATCTGCATAAACGCCATTTCGCTCGATGTATGATCCGTTGTATGTGGGGATGCAGAGTAAGTTAAACAGGTCAGCATCCTTTAGTGCATACATACCTGTTTTAGTTGTTGAGTTACCAAGTATCATGGTGCCGGTTAATTCATCACCATCACTAGCAACATTGGCGTTTAATTCGTATTTTGGCATGAAATTCTCAAGTTTGTTGTCTGATGTTGTACTTTTAGGTTTATTATCCGTTGTTGTGGTAGATTCAGTTTTATTAGGTTCGACATTTTCAGGTTTGGGTTGTTCAAAATTGAGTTTGAAGTCTGGGTTGAGTTTGATGTTGTCTTGATACATGTGCAGGTATGCTGAAACGTTGTCTGTTAAAAGTTTGCTTATAAAGCGCGGTTTTTCGGGATTTAGGGAAACATTGCGAAACATTTCAAGGACAGGTCCAGGTTCACCTGTGGCCATTTTTTGATGGATTGTGATGTTGAAGTATGTTGGGTCGTTGTCTTGTTGTTTTTTGGTTTCATCTGCGTCTGAGAGGATGATACAGAGTTTTTCGCCCCAAAGTCCCGGATTAGCTGCTCTGAGTTTGAGTTCAGGCACCGGTGTTATTTTTTTTGAGATTTTGTCATATGTTTTTAGTGTGAATGTGGCGGCTGCAGCAGGTTTTGGATCTTCGGTTTTGCCGTCTGGGTTTGTTGCAACAACGCGCACTATGATTGCGTCTACGCCTCCGTTTTGGAAGTAGTGGTAAACGGCGTAGCTCATGTTGCTTTTTTGCCAGAGTCCGCCAAAGATTCGGGTGTAGTCAGCGAAACTGTGGATGAGTGTGGCTTTATCGGTTGGTCCTTTTAGGGCGCGTCCAACAAAGGCGGTGATGGATGTGCCTACGCCTATTATTGAGCGGACTGATGATGGGAGTTCTTCGACATAAACGCCCGGGTATGTGTATGCTGTTGACATATGTTTCTACACCGTCACCTTTTTTATCAATGTTTTTTTGATAGCATCATATTTTGAAATATTACTGAATAATATTTTCATTATACTGTGTTTTATCAATATAACCACAAATATACCTTCACACTTATCTCTCAAGACGCTTTAAATATTTAAATCTTCTGACGTCTCATATAAACTATCTTTTGCTACAAACAACAAAGAGCCCAACCTAAAAATCCATCAATACAACAGTTTAACACAACACACTACAACACAAACTATCAACATACACCCATAAACTACCACAACCGCAGTAAAAATTAAAAAGGAAAAATAAGAATAAACACTACAGAGATCTCGTTTCAGCAATTTCTAAAGTGCCCAAATACGCGTCCACATAAACACCGGTAAACAAAGCAACGTATTGCCCCTCAGGCGCACTTAGAGTAAAAGTTTCTCCATCATCCCGCTTAGCCCTGTAATCCTTACTAACAAAACTGATTTCTTTACCCAAAAGAGTCCTAAACACAATTTTACCAATACACCTCTTTGACCTAAACTTAGTTACAGTATAGGCCACCGAAATCAATCTATCATTTGATTTAAGCATAGAAACCTGAGTCTGTTTTCCACCGTTTCCACCTATTTTTATGATTGCACCGCTACTGTACACAAATGTAACACTATCGATAATAGCGCCTATATGTGCATACACCCCTACAATCTCATCTTGTACCGGTTTAGGAGTATCAGGTAATTCAAATGTGACGATCTGGAGGGCTTGGGGCTGGGCAGAAACAGCCCACCAACGTAAATACCAAAATCTATCCGACTGAGAAGTTGACGGTTCAACCAAAATGCGAAAACTCGTTTGATTAATATCGACTGCTTTGAATCTGAGAGACAGCTTTTCGATTTTTGAAAGTGAAGTGTTTGCTCGGTAAAGATTAGAATCTTTGAAGGGTTCAACAGTTGCCTGATTGAGCTTGTCAGGGGGAATTTCAGAGGGTAACAAAGACAAAAGGATAGCCGGCGGGATTTCGCTGTCAAGTTCGTGCCGGATGATATTGGAAAGTAGGGGTCGGGTACGCTCAGACATATTTGGGAAATCAAGTTTTACCACTCCTGAAGTTGCAAGAGCTACAGGTTGTGTGGCAGTGAGGGGTTGTTGTTCAAATGTTGCATTAAAAAATATCGGTGCAACTTGGCAGGGATTAGCTTTATCTTTTTTTGCAGACTTTAACATAAGAGTTGCAGACACCTGCTGAGTACTAGGCGTAATTTTGGGTTCATCTTTGTTCCATCTAGGGAGAAAAATCCAACCACATCTTGCCATACCATCTGCTATCGGGACATCAATCTGGGTGGTTTTAGGATCAAACTCTGTGGAGTCGGTTTTTACTAGTCTGCCTATGCCGTCAGTATCTTCAATGCTAAAACGTACAAAAAAGTCGCCAAGTTTATTTCCCAAAGACATATTGCCTATTTTTGTACCAACACATAATAGAAGAGGAACAGGTTGTAACAGCGATGGTTTAGTGAGAGTAGAAGTAGATTCAGAAGAATTCTCTGGTTCAACCAGATAGGGTAGATTATTAGTTTTGTTAGCATGGATAGCTATAGTTGAGTTAGGGGGTTCATTATTATGCAAGATAAGATTATTGGAAGTTATTTTTTGGCCATCGCCACTTACATAATAAAAGCACAGATCGTTAGTTGCAGGTGAGAAGAAAGTTCTATAATCAAAGACTATGTTATGTTGTAGTTTATTGCCGTTTTTGGTGCAACGCAGCAGTGCTAGTGGGCAATAGTGATGCTCCATCAGTGAGGGTAGTGCCACTGGCTCTGAGATATTAGGTGCTATTGTGCGGGTGGGCCATTCGATGTTTTTTGTTATCGTTCTAGCGGGAATTAGCCAGTAATCGCCTGTTACATAATTGCCTGCTTCGAATTTTATTTGAATACCGGATTCTAAATCGATATAGCCCTCGTTATCAAGTGTATAAGGAGTAAAGGCAGATCGACTATATGAGGGTGTTTCTGTATCGTTAGATGTAGGTAATGTGTCGGCAGGTTTGAGGTCTGAGGTTTGTTGTGTTGCATCAGGAGTTGGGTTGATATCGTTAGGGGTATTTACTGTGTCATTGGGTGTACTCCAGCGTCTAACTTTGGGGGTTTTTGATACATAGTTGTCTGTATCGGCGATATAGCTCAACAATGAAGGATCAGGGGGAGAAACGATTTTTAGGATGCTTCGGTTTTCTTGAATGTTTTCTCTAACTTCATGGATTTGGATAAATTGACCGGGTTTATTCCAAAGTTCACAGTAATCGTCGGTAACTTCGATCCAGTGGTTTTTTTTAAAGTTGTAAAAGTCATCTTTTTTGCTGTTCTCTATCACTATGCGCATTAGATTGTCGGATGATTTTTTTACTCGGCGTATCTTAGCTGTGACAATTGCATTTTCTCGAGACCATTTAAAGGCAGGAACGGTACTGTGTTTAGAGCCGTATTCGCCAATTTTCTGGGAGGACGAATGGTTGTCAACAATTTTTATAGGTGAGTGAATTTCAACGCGGTATAGTCGGTTCTCATCACCGCTGTAACCTGACTCAAATAGGGGTTTGCATTTGTCTTGGGTTGCAGGTTTTAGTCTAACGCGTAATTTACCATCTGAGCGAACTATGTTTTGTTCAAACTCTGTTAATGCCTCTTGGGTGGTTATAGTTTCAACTTTTAGGGTTTTTACTTGCCAAATGTTTTTTGTGCGCGTAGTTGTGTCAGTTCGTCCAAGTGCAACCTCTATCAGGTCAGGGTCTTCAAGAGCGGTTATGTGTCTTTGCCAAACATCTAGGTAAACAACATAGTAACCTTCTTCTTTGGGAACTATGATATTTTCTTTAAATAAATCTTGAGTAAACAATTCTATGTATGGGAGGTCTTCTTGTTTTAGGGCATTTATTTGTGCATTGTTTTCACATATTATACCATCAACATAGTAGCGTCCGGCTCCAATGGTAAACCCAGATCCATCTGTGGTGGAGGTTATTTCAAATCCAGAATCTTCTATAGAGGTTCCGGTTTTTCCCACAAGATCACATAACATAGTTTTATCAAAGTGTGCTTGGATGTCGAGTTGTTCATTCCAGTCGGCATCTAGTTGTATTCTGCCTTGTTGGGCGTTTACTTTTGTGTATTTTTTGTTTTTGTTGTATGTTGATCTAGTTATATCTGCTTTCATATTTTTCCCTCATGTAACTAAGATAATACCTGCTCTTAGGCCAAAGGGCAAATACTCTGCAAAGGTTGCCCGCAGGTTGTTTAGGCGGTGTGATTGATAAGTTTGATTAAAAGCGCCCAGCTCGGAGTCATTATCTGCACCTTCAGATATTTCTTTCATGCTACAACGGTGAAGTTGAGCATAGCCGGGGGAACCGTATTTTTCAGAGGTGAAACAAGGAATAACACTAGAGTTTTCGTTTTCGGGTTGACAGTGATAATGTCGGGGCATCTTTGATGCTGAGTTACCTTGTTCAGAACGAGGAGGGATATAGGAAAACCGCACACAACCCTCTTGGCGGCGCTTTACGTGTACGGTGTCTGTGAAAATGGTGTTACTGGCAAAATTTAGTATATCAAAGCAGGACTTTCCAAATATTGTAGAATTTTCAATGTGTGCCTCAAAACATTGTACAGTAAACGTGGTTAAATCGCTATTCACAGAGAAATCTTTGGGGATAAATTGACCTCGATCTATAATAGAGTCTTTGAGAATCAGTTGACTTAGAGAATCTCGCATAGATATTTTGCCGCTTATTGTTTTGTTTAGGGTAACTGTGAGGTAATCATTACCCTCTACAACTAGGCTATTACGTCCATCACCTGTCATAGTGGGGGTTAGTGTACAGTGGTGGATAGCAAGATGTTTTAGATTAGAATCGCCTAATTTGGAGTCATTTTTGATGATTTTGAGTTGTAGGTTTTGATTTAGAAGTAAGCCATCAAGTATTAGACAGCTGCCTTCACCGCCAAAAACTTTTATTGTATGTATTTCAGGGTTTTGCTTTGCGGCACTTAGGGTTGCGCGTTGTTGCTGTGTTGAGCGTAAAATTAAAGTTTTGCCCGGGGGGATATCGATTTTTGGAATATTTTCGCTATAGGTGCCGCTGTCAACTATTTCAAACAAAGCGTTGGGTGCTCCATCGCATTTCCAGCAGTCTAAGGCTTCACCAATAGAGGAAACATGCTTAGAAGTAGAACACAGAGCAACAGTAGATATGAGGTATTTTTTTATGTCATCAAGTGAGCTTTCGAAGAGGTTTCTTTGGTAAAATCCGCCACCCATATCAGCGCTAAACCCATAGTAGTAACTCACAAGCACTCTGCGTTCAATTGAAGTTTTTTCTAAAAACATTATGCGACCAAGAAGGGGATCTATGGCAACTTTTTTAGAGGAACAATCGCTATCACCTATAGGGGTGTTCCAATTTTTGGTTCCATTAATATCGCTTAAATCACAAATGATGATTTGTTGTGCAGAAATTGGTTTGATGACGCCGGTTTCGTCTTCGGTTTCTAAGAGTATGCTTCGGTTTTCACCATAGTATTGTTTCAAGTATTTTTTAGCTGCTTCTCGTCTTATAGGTATTGAGAGATTAATTTCTTCTAACAGTCCATCATTGCATTGACCAAGGGGATTATTAAAGAGTGGCAGGTCTATGCCTATGGAGCTAAAGGAGTATTTACCCTCCTCATGCCAAAACGCATGTGCTCTTTTCACGGGATAGGCTGCTAATCGCCAAAGAAAAATGCCGAGATTATCCACATTATAGTAACCCTGACCAGTTTTTATGCTTCTAACATCTAAGGTATGGGGTATAAGATCAAATGCGCCGCCTACTCGATCCATTAGTTCAGGATCAACAATGCATGGGGTACATTGGTTCTCAGGTCGGATGTGGTTGATGTTTTGAGTAGTTGATAAAAGTTGAAAGAATTCTACAACATGCGCATCCCAGCCAGTGACATCACGGGCTATTTTTTCAAGAATCGCTACGGTACCTTTGCGTTTTCGGTAGTGTATTGTATTTGCAATATAGGCTTTGCTGCTTATGGTTGTTTCCTTAGCGGGTCGAAGTAAAGTGGCATTAACTAAATCACCTATGTATGGAGCGACCCATTCATTGCAGGTTTCAATAAACCAGTTCTCATATAATCCCTCGATGTCATATTCGAGTGTCTTTAGTGTTTCTTCTAGAATGTCAGTTAGATCCTGTAGTGGACGGTGGTGATTAGCGGTCTGTTGCTCGATGTCCTGTTGATGGTAAATAGAGGGTAGGAGATTGTAGAAGCGTCGTTTATCTTTGTGGCTCATTGTTTAACCTCCAATGTTATACCCTCAGGATTGATCATCAATAGCATATCATCAGTCAAACAGAGAGTCTCTAGACTAATCATGGTTAGATCTTTGATAGATAAGGTGATATTGTCAGCGTAGGTGACGCCTGAGACTGTTTGGATTACGGTTAAAATTTCTTTTTTGGTAACATGTTGTTTGAAGGAACGAGGTGTAAATGAAAAAGCATCCAATAGAGCGGCTTTAACGTTAGTGCTCACTTGTTCAGCAATATAGGTCGAATTCACATACACCATACACTCTACGTTAAAGTATACGGGAGTAAAACTCTCGAGACGTACTTTTTGTCCATATGCACAGGCAGTAGCGATGGCTTCTTGGAGGTTTTTGTATAGTAGCGATTCTATCACAAGGGGTTTGGCGTCTACTAGGGCAACTATTAAGCGAACCATGAGGTCTTTGCCTTTTGATTCGGCAAGGGCGTGTGCTTTGGCGATGCCTAAGAAGGTTTTAGCAAAATTTTCGTAATCTTTTAGAGATACAATACGACCCAACGTTAGAACCGTGGGGGGCGCATTTATTTTAGCATCCGCTATTTGTTCAGCTGAGGCGGCACCTGTGGCAGGCGTTGGGTTGGTTACGCTACGTATGCCAAAGGGTTTTTTTGTTAACAGAGTAAGTTTGTTGGCGGCGACATTCCCTTGAAGTCCTATGCCGCTGCGGTAGCTTGTAGTAATGTTTTCAGTGCCGCTTGGCAGTCGGGCTCCGGTGAGGCCGTCTCCAAAAGTCACCAAGGTGTCACCGTTGTCTTCTATACGAACAAAATAACTAAGATCTTTGGGTCCCAAACTGTAGAGTGTGGGTACTTCTTGCCATTGTATATCATTAATGTAAACTTTGAGGGTGCTTTTTGCTCCACTGGTTGTTGCCGCAGAAACATGGGTTAAAGGGGGTTTTTTGAGGCGGAATTGTTGATTTATATCTAAACTGTTGCCACTGCCAAGTGTTTCATAAGTCGTTTCGCCATGAGTTGCAAGGGCAATATTAGCATATATGTGAACTGAAGCTAAATCATAGACATTTGACAGCGCACAGAGTTTACCATCAGGAACCTCAAGAGTAATGGTTGTGGTTCCATCAGTATCAGATAAATCTTTGATGGAAACAACCTCACTTACCAAAGAGGTATCATCAGTGTCGGGGTCAGCCTTATCCAGCGATACATTTACTTCGTGGTTGAGGTCATTAACTGCATAACACTCAATTGTTTCACCATACTTATTTGATAGGCTGACCCTCCAGCGTAAAACTCCCGAGGCGTCAACCATCGGTCGAGGATTAAGCAGGGTCCATCCCTTATCTATAAAGGAGGGAAAAAAAGTTTTCAAGTCCTGCAAAGAGAGGGTAACTACGTTAACATATTCAGTGGTTCGACGATTTTTGCGTTTAGCTGGCGGTGTATTAACAGATCGGTCTCCGTCTGTTTGTGATTGAATATTTTTAGAATTTTCTGCAAAAATGTCGTGTATAGTTGTTTTATCGGAGTAAGAAGAAAGCAGCTCAGCGATAGAAATACGACAAGTCTCCATCTCAGATTCAGTGTTATCATCAAAGTTAGTCTTAGGTAAATTTGAGAGGTTTTTTTTAGTTTGGTCTTTAGCGGGTTTGCCTTGAATAATTATTTTTTGGCCTATTTTGAGTTCAGATACTTTGTGATCAAGCACAATTTTATCCGCAAAGAGAGGTTCTGCTATGGGTTTGTCTGTGAGTTCTAAGGGTTCGCTAACACAGAAAATTAGGGTATCGCGTCGCATAAATCCACAGAGCCGTGTCTCAGTTACATCCAAATCTAATTGGGTAGTTTTATCACTTAATGTAAAAGCTGATTGAGCAGCAATTGTCACATTAGTTACCCTGCCAAGCTCCATAGAATAAATTGGAGAAATATCTTGTTGCGTTTTGTTTACTCGTTGACCAGAAAAAATCACCCAACTTTCCGGAAAAATATTAGAGTATATGGCATCAAGATGAACCGACACTTTACTATCGGGGTTAGCATCATTCTCAATTGGAGTTGTTATTTGATCAAACTTGGGCCAGTCAGAGGGCAGACCAGTTGACTCTTGGGAGGAATTAGTTCCATCAGAAGCCTCACCGCTATAGGTTAGCTTTAATGAGTCAGATATAGCTTTCCAGTCAGGGGCATTGTAGCCAAAAAGAGATGCTTGTTGTCTAAAGACAAAAATTTCAGAATTCTCATGAGGGTGTTTGTTGGGTATTTCGTTATATCGGAGGGGCTCTTTCCAGGTTATATAGGTGTAATTTTTAGCAGGGTTTATAGTTACGGTATGTAGAAAGCGAAAAGCCCATCGCCTACTACCAATATCGGTTACTCTTTCTGATCCGACAAACAAGATAGCATCTCCGGGAACTAGATTGTTTTTTACACCCTTTAAATAAAGTTCAGTTAACCCGTCAACTATTTTTTGAGTTACAAACTGTATGGGACGAAGATCGTTTAGAGTGGCTTTTGCTTCAATTGTTTCTATGGTCTCAAAGGTTTGTAGTTTCTCATCCTGTCCGGGTATGCTCATAACTTGTGTTCCTTCATCTACTCGTGAGTGGAGTGGAGAGCCAGGGGCATTCTCAACTATAAAGGCTAAAGATACACTTGCTGCAACTCCGGGTTTGAGCTCATATCCTATGGTTCGGGCCAATTCTAGTACTGAGCGGCGTTCAGTTGCAGTACGTAGATAACCCTCGTTTGCGATGCGTTCTTGATAAAACGTCAATACATCAGCAATCATTGCCCAGCTATCCAAAAGCGCGATACTTAGATCAGCATTGTCTCGTGTGGTAAGGTTTTTTAGAGCAGGTTTATGCGAAATTTGCTCTATCATGTCAGCTTTGAACTGATTATGAGTACCAACGCGGTATTTTAGAGCTGAGAGGTTAGGTTGATTGGATAGATCAGTGGGAGTGCGCTTTTTTTGTTTTTTCACAGCATCAAAGGTCGGCTTATTCTGTGTCATGTTTTCGTCCTCCGGTCATAGTAAAGGCTATGTGGCCATGTTCGGGATAGTTGAAATCATTATCTAACTGAATAATCTCATAGGGGCTAATCTTGATTATCCGTTCACGTATTGAATCGGTGTCATTTTCTTTGTCAGCACGTTTAAACTGGGTCACTGAAAATGAAACGACGCCGTCAACTTTGGCCATAACAGCTGTTAGGGCACATAAAAAAACAGGTTGGCCAATAGTGAAATTGTCTGGATGGAAAAATCCTCTAAGACCATTTGGCAGTGTTCGATTGCTAAAGAGTTCCAGCAGATTTTTTTCTACATCCTCACAAAACAGATCAGCAGAAACATTAACGATAAATTCAATCTCTAATGGTACATGTTGAGGGCCGCAAACTTCAATGTCGTATCCGCTGAGTCGGTAGCGATTGAGGATATTTTGAACATGGATTTTGAACGCCTCATCAACGGGTTTTTGTCCAAAGCGTTCAACCATGACATATACAGTATACCAACTGCCGGTCCATCGGGTTTTGGCAACAGCACTTTGGATATCAGAGCATTTCTGGGTAGCAATAGTAGCATAGTCAGCATCTGTTATAGCGCGTTCGTTACGTTTGGCAGTTTCAGAAACATTTTGTTTAACCATAGCCATAGTTTCAGGATCCACTCCACCTCTAGCAGATAGGGGATTGCGAATACTATGTATGAATTGTTCAAGGGTGTTATTTGTGTCAAGTATTCGTTTAATTGACTCTGCACCCACATTACCCTCCGTTCCATTGCCTACCCGATAGAAACCATAGAGTAACTCGGGGGCCTCACCCGTATGTATTTGGGGGTTTAGGCCATAAATGCCATCACCGAATCGAATTACAGCGGTACCGTCATTTTCAGTTTCAACAACAAAGTCAGTTTTGAACTTGTGACTTAAGAGCAGGTCTTGTTGAGGGATCCAGATGCCGGGTACCCATGCCGTATCTCTAAATTCGGTGAATTCATTTTCCGGTGGTTCTCGAAGTTGACGTAGATAAATAGATGCCTTCACATCTTGCAGATCATAGTTAAATGCTGAGAAAGCTGAAATGGAGGCATCAAATGGGCCGCTAAAAGTTAGCGGTCCGCGTTTGAGGCGAGGGTGAAAATTTAATCGTGCAATTGGATCAACAAGCTTTTCAGGTTTTAATGATACCCCATAATCAGCCAACAATACATTTCCATACGCAACTGCAACCGGCACAGACCCCTTGGCTAAGCATAGTGAAAAAGGCAGAGCATCCTCCAAACTCCACTCAATCTCAACTACACAAATAGCAGGATTAGATAGCATATCAGAGGTTTCTTTAATTTTGGTTAAACGCACAGCGTGCCGATGAGATATATCTCTGTTTTCTGTAATACCCTCACAAGAAGCGATTTCTTCAAAAATTAAAACATCACCAACTTTTAGGTTAAGAATTCTATGTGTAACATCATTAGTATTATACTGATAAAAATCACAAAGTGTTGCTTGGGTTGAACCTTTTTGGAGATAGTAGTCCGAGTTTCCCCAAGTGTAAAAGTTTATAGTGTTATGGGCTCTGTAGAGGGCAAGGTCATGCATGGCTTCGAAAACTTTGGTACCCTGTGATAATTCTTTTTCAAGATCCGCTTCATCGACAACTAAATCGCCATTGCCCAGGCCGGTTAAAAATTTGGTTTTCTTAGGGAGGATAACATTGTCAACTTTTGCCTCAATACATATCCAGACACGTGAATTACATCCACTATGCATATGATAGTCTAATAGTCTAGCATGGCGTTTTACCGAGATTCGACTTCTTGCAGTGCCAAGATAGGCCTCAGTAGCAACGGCATCTTGATAATAACTCAGATAGTCACCTACATATGCCAACAATTCGGCCATAACTATGCCTATATCAGCGACATTTTGTTCTTGCCAGTTGGGCATTAACAGAGATAATCGACTAAGGACTAAGTGACGAAAACTTGCATAGTCTTTGGAGAGATAATCAATAACAGGTTCCTCTAGAACCTCTGGGCAATACGCAGAATCGGGTTTACAGTCAAATTTAGATGGTGTATCGATTTTAAATGAAAAGTCAATGCTTGAAAGAATAGAGTCAAACCCCTCAGGGGGGTTAGTTGGGGTTAATGAGTCCACTATGCGTAAAGTGTATGTTGAAAAATCTCCATCACTTGTTGGGCAAACAATTAGAGCTTTATTACGAGATTCAGCATCTATGTGTTTGTGAAACAAATTGTGAATAGTTTGGGCCGTTGGCTCATTTATTGTTGTTCTTTTTTTGTTTGGTAGTGTTGTATTGTTGTTAACTATTTTTGTGTATGGTATTGCCCACTCAATGCGAATGTTTTTGACTTTAAGTCCGCCTTTAATTTTGACATTACTCTTATCCAGTAATTCGTTACTTAACGGGTTAAAAAAATAGACAATTAGATAAGGTTGATTATTAGAACAGGTTGGAGAATCTAGTCGAATGACTTCGATGTAGTCTATACCGTTTAGTTTTGAGTTGTGAATTTGTTTGCGTCTATCTTTTGCAGTGTATTTTGTTGGGGTTTCGATCATGTTATAGAGTCCTTGTGATGGTGGTTTCTCGGTGTTGTTGATTGCGTCGCATTATGTATTGTACAGTAACGGTTAGGGTAGATTCAGTATTTTGTACGTTGATGGATTTTACCAAGATGAGGTTACCGAGCCATTGTTGGAGGACGCCTTGTGTGAGCAGTTGTGTAGTGGCAGATAGTTCTGGGCTATTGGGTGCAAAAACAAGTTGGTTTATGTTGCTACCAAAAGTGGGTCGATTGACACGCTCGCCTATGGCGGTAAATAGAACCTGCTCAATTAATTGATGTATATGGTCTTCTTCGTTTGCAGTTGCTGTTCGTCCGCTGGTACCGGCTTGGAAAGGATATTTAATTTGCATATTTATTGCCCCTTTACTCTCATTTGAGCTGGCACTATGTTGGGAGATCCTTGGGGGGCTTGGTCAGCGGCTTGACAGAGGGCAATGCTGTCTTTGAGAACAGCAAATTTTCCACCTATTTTGACTCGGGTAGATACCATGAGCCATTTTGCAGTGATACAGGGATGGGGTAAACTAGCAGGAGCGGGCGTGGTAAAAGGGCAAGCTGTAATGGTATAAGTGTCTTGTTGGGTCACTGCGAGTTGACCGCTAAGTTTTACTCTAGCATTGGAAGTAATTATGTTAAATTTTCCAGCATGGGGACATAGAAGAGTAGAGTTTACAGTTAAAAGATAACCAGGCATAGCTCCACCTCAACAATGAGTATAGTTAATATTTTGAATCTGTTCAAGTCTATGAGCCACTCCATTCATAGCCATTTTATGCTCTATACTTTCAGCATAAAAATGCAATACACATGCATCGAGTCATAATAAATAACGGATTTAACTTTTAAACATTTGTAGTGTATAACAACTTTTCAAGTTAGCCACATATACAACATAAAAAAAGACAGACATAATTCACTTTATAAATCGACAATACAAATAACTCAAAACACATGCCAGCAGCAATTCATTAAAACGTCAGACCACAACACCCATACGCAACTAACCAATCAATGATGTCAACCTATAATTTGGTTCGTATTAAAAACCGAATTGCGCTGTTTATAGGTTTATTTTAATTGTGTTTTGATAGGATGATATTTGTCCATTTCTGGTAATGATAAGATTTCTTTGGCAGGTTGTTGTTAGATGATTATTATGCCGTTGTTATTGACTGGTTTTTTATTTTTAGGTGTCATTTTACAAGTATTTAGTGTAATGGGACTGTTAGGTCGACAGCATTGGATAAACAGGTGAGTAAATAATCACAGTATTATAGGTTTAATTAATCAAAACAACCCCAAATCACAGATAAAAACCTGATTATGTGTATAAATATCAAAAGTTACGGTTACAATGTTAACGAAAACGGGTCAAGAGATCTACAGAAATTACAATTTACATATGAGTGATAAAACTGAAGCAAACCTCAAAAAACTCAAAAATGATTGATCACAGATGAAAACACTTAGCGTCTTAATTCCAAACCCTACCCTCGACACCACGTCATACTTTTGTCATAAACATAGTTTTTAATACTAAAAGAGAAAAAGAGAAAAGTAACGAGAAAGAATGAGTTATTATAGCGAGATCGCACTGAACGGTAAGGTTCGAATCCTATTTTCTGATTTTTACCTTTCGTCAAAAGATATAAATCTCAAATAATACGTTAACGTTAACTGGATGGTTACCATGTTTGTGTACGATACCAAAAAAAAGAAAACATCCTCAAATGTTATGCAGTGGAGCTCCGAATCAACACACAAACACCATGACGGAGCCGTTGACGTTTTACAACAGCCCGTACCCCAACCATCCAACGACAACAATCCACTATCCTCAGAGACAGACTCAAACTATGAAAAACACTCCCAACGCTCACTATTGAATGTTCCAGTATACCCCCCCAATTCACAGAACAACACGGCAAATGAGGCATATTATAATTCTGATGACCCAGCAAAGGTTACACCATTAATACGATCACAAGCAACCCAACTAAAAAACGGTTTAGATCCTTCACCACCACCAACACCAATCAACTTAACCCATTTAACTCCTCACAGATTACCCAACACATACGGCTATACTGAACCAAACCAAACCAAACCGCATGAACCATCCACAGAAAAAGTGAAACAGGAACCAAACTTGACAGGCATACCTGATGCAACAAAAGAACAGTTTGAGAATGCTTCCGGTTTCTCATTTGCCGATGTGCGGGTACATTACAATTCAAACAAACCCGCCGAGTTGCAGTCACTAGCATATACACAGGGAAATCAGGTACATATTGCACCTGGGCAGGAACAGCATTTGGGGCATGAACTGGGGCATGTGATACAGCAGAAACAGGGGCGGGTGCAGCCGACTATGCAGGTGCAGGGGACGAACATTAATGATAATGAGGTATTAGAAAGAGAGGCGGATACAGCAGGGCAGAATTTATACGGTAAGTATAGTGTTGACAAGCCGATAAAACAAAGTGTCGTCCCTAACAATACAATACAACGATGGATAAAAATGAACAGAAGAGGGATGAACCTCGAATCTCTTGAGTGGTACTACACCACAACAGTAGCCAATCAGGCGCATTTCTTGGGTTTATCGTATGATGAGCATAAAAAGCCTAATGAATCTCAGTTTGTTCTTTTAACGGATTTTCGTGATACACTAACCGAATTAGGTGTCTGTATTGAAAATCTTGGCTTTGCGAATCTTAATGAAGATGCCATAGCCAACATAGTGCTCTTATTGCATAGATGGATGAGTATTGGCAAAGATGGAACTGTTGTGCAGACTGATGATAAAGAGTATGATCGCAGATATAAAGAAGGGGTATTTGCGGAAATGCGTTATTATAACACTTATGAAGAATTAGCTTGGGCGCTTGTTCAATCTCTTGGTTTACAAAATCAACCTGGTTTGTGGGATACAGAAAATGATGAAGAAAAAGTGGCGCATATTGTCCTTAGAGATTCATCAATTCAGCAGTCATTGGGTTCTTTGATTACCAAATTAATCGATACGGCACAAAAATGGTGGAAGGATGATAAACTTAAGACACCAGTGTATGGCGAATTGTATGGCGCCAAAAATTTTGACGAAGTATTTAAGGACCTACATGCTAACTTAGATGTCGCCGATCAAATAATGCGAATACATGATCTGAAGGGCTTATTTTTAGGGAAGAGAAAAATCACAGATCTATGTCCAGACTATATCCTTATTGTCAATCAACAGAAAAGGATTCACATCGATAAAACAGGTATGCGATATAATGTGGGGACTGTGGATGAAGCTGATCCTTGGGTTATATTTAATCGAGAGAGGGGTCGAAATTTATGGGCTGGTCCTTCGTATACAACATATCAAATGTTAGAAATGGCAGAGCAAGTTGGTGCAACACGAAGTGAAAAGGAGGCGGTAGCTTATGCTATATTTGCTTTTTGGTGTGTGAAATATCCACATACAGCCACGCCTATACATACATTTCATGAAGTTATGACGCCGGCGCAAGCAAAAGGTGTATACTATAACCCTACGGAGACAGTAAGAAAAAATGCAGAAGAGACTTTATGGTGGGGCCCTTGCCCCATTTGAGTCCCGCCCCAAATTTTAACGACACATTGCTTAATATTATAGTTGTAAATATTTATAACCTGAACTCTGAAAAATAACCCATAGGCAATCAATTTTACGCCCAATTTACACCGTTTTTCAAAAACAAACAACAAACCCTAAAAATAAGTTAACCCATATGTTAACCCATAAGTCAACCCAACGCAAAACACCCCACAACCAATACTAGACACACTAAAACAAATAAAAAACCAACAAAACACACGAATAGAACCCAGAAAAATAAAAAACAACTATTACACCTACAAAATACACACCAAATGAAACAAACAAACCAAAAAACCACAAAAAACAACCCAATACATAGACACCATAACCAAAAACGGAACCTACAAACCCAAACAACAAAAAACAACAACAAACCCCACACCAACAACCACCACAAAAATATACGAATACGGAAGCTCCCAACTCCTACTACAACTCTCAAAAAACCTCCAACAAACCACAACAAACCTACCAAACCAAAACGAACTAATCGCCCTCTCAATCACACGCACCCTAAACCCAACACCCATACGCCTCACCCAACACATATGAGAAGACACCTACACCTCAACCAAACTAAACACAAACCTCACCCCAACAAACATCACAAAAACCCTCACAACAATAGGCCACATGGTACAAGAAACCTATAACCTCTTTGCCAAACTCTCCCCAGAAGGCGGCATGCTCTTCTATGACCTAACCAGCATACTTTGTTACTCAAAAAAACTCTTACTAGCCGAAAAAGGTTACAACCCTCAAAAAGAAAAAGAAAAACAAGTAAAAATAGCCCTATCTTTTTCCACAATTTCATAGCTACCCCAAGCCATAGACGTGTTTTATGGCTCTATCAAAGAAATTAAAGTTCTCAAATATTTTGTTGAACGTTTTCCCAACAAAGATATCGAGTTTGTTATGGATAGGGGTTTTACTTCTTATAAAGAGCTTTTGAAGCTAAGAGAGGAGAAAATTCACTACATTGTTGCTTTGAAAAAAAATTCGGCGTTGATTCCTTTAGAGTTTGAGATGTCGAGGGTTTTTGAGTATCGGAAGCGGAATATTGCTTTTTGTAAGATTAAGAATGAGTCTTATGGGTTTTTGTATTTGTTTTTGGATCCAGAGTTGCGTGCTGTGGTGGAGAACAAGTTTTTGGGGAAGGTTCGTTTGGGTGTGTTGTCTATGGGTGATTTTTGTGAGAGGCGGAGGTTGTTTGGTGTGTTTGGGTTGTTGTCGGATTTGGATGTTGATGCTTGGGTGGTTTATGAGTAGTATAAGGGGCGTGAGGAGGTGGAGCAGGCGTTTGATTTTTTTATGAAGAATGATTTGGAGGCTGATAGGTCTTATTTGGGGTGTGATGAGGCTGTGCGTGGTTATTTTGTTGTGGTGTTTTTGGCTATGCGTTTGTATTTTAAGGTTTTGAGGCGGCTTAGGGAGCGGGGTTTGGTTGGGAAGGTTTCGGTTAGGGAGGTTTTGTTGTTGCTTTCTAAGATGCGTATGATTGTTGAGTCTGGTGGTAGTGAGTATTTGTGTGTTTTGCCGAAGAAGACTGAGGAAATTTTTGAAGTGTTCAAAGATATGTTAAGTAAACCTATGGGTTAACAAAACAAAAGTTCAGGTTATAAGTTGGTACGTTAGAAACTGTGCATAATTAACATGCAATCACCCTTATGGTCAAATCGCACAATTGAATGTATTGCCTGTAAAAAATATTCCACATTATTTTTTCACAGTTCCTTTTTCTGGACAGGGTGGCTCTATTGTTTCTGAAGCTGGACCCCTACAAAGATCAATTATGGAAGCTTTTGACATCTCTCAAAAAACATAGTTACACAAACGGGATTTTAGGACAATAACCTCACCAGTATTAAGATTTATAGCATGCCACAACCAACAAGGAGACTTTTTATAGTACACTCTGCCCCACATTTCATCCGTTTCTAAGCGGGTTTTGAGTGGTGAGGTGAGGTTTGTGTATTTTAGGTTTAGTATCTTACGAGTGAAATTCTTTGTAAATCGCACAGAAAATTAAATCAAGCTATTACTCCTGCCAGTGTAGGAATTACAACAAGCTCCCTAAGCT
>JGI24695J34938_10001429_pt1 | contig 20292 bp, 18 predicted proteins | sample TergutCo191P3_FD_34938 | JGI IMG/M metagenome (IMG submission 34938)
ACTCACGCCAAGCGCAATAACAATAGCATAGGTCAAGACCGTATGCGCCGTACCATCGCCTGAGAAAAGTGAAAAAAACCAATCCATAATTTAACCTTAGCAGCAAGGTGAATATAGAAAATTCTAAATTATCTGAGCATAATGGCCTCAATCAAACTTCAAAATCGTTGGTTTATGGAATCTTTAGCCGCTTTTTTGGTATCTCCCCGGCTAATTTTTCGCAAAAAACCACGTGAAATCTCGGGAAGCAGCAATTTGGCGTTTCTTTTTCCCGGAGAATGTTTTATTAAAATATACAGAGCTTTGCAAAGCGGCCCGAATCCTGAAATTGAGATGGGAAATTTTTTGCGCAAAAAAAAGTTTCCCTGCATTGCAAAGATACTCGGCAGTTGGAAATACAAAGAATACACCATAGCAACTGTGCAGCAAGCACTTCGCCCGGGCCCAAACGCTTGGGATTTGCTCGGCAAAAAGCCCGATGTTAAAAAAGCCGCATTGCTGGGAAAAAGGCTTGCGCAAATGCACATTGCGCTTGGCAAAGGGCGTGAGTCCGCATTTATACCCGAACCATTCACCAAGCTTTACAGAAAGCGGCAAAATCAGAGCAGCCAAAATCTGGCAAAGCAAGTTCATGAGCAACTGCGCTGTGTGTTGCCGAATTTGAGCAAAGAAAATCAGCGGCTTGCTAATCAAGCGTTGCCTATAATATCTTCATTGCCGCAAAAGCTACGTAGCTTGAGGGCAAGCAGTGACACAGGAATGCGAATTCGCATTCACGGTGATTTGCATTTGGGTCAAATTCAGTGGAACTCTCCCGAATTTTTCTTTGTGGATTTTGAGGGAGAGCCAGAGCGTTCTTTGGATTTTCGCCGAGAGAAGCATTCGCCATTGCGCGATGTGGCGGGAATGCTGCGTTCTTTTGCGTATGCGGATGCGTGGTTTGGAGGCAAGCGACCGGATTTAGCTACACCGTTTTTGGAGACGTATTGGCAGGAGATGGGAGACTCGCATTTGTTGCCACGAACTGCGAAGAATCGGAGAGCGTTGCTGGAGAGTTATGTGTTGGAGAAGGCGTTGTATGAGATTGGCTACGAAGCTGTGAACAGGCCGGATTGGGTGTGGGTGGCTTTGAGGGGTTTAGCTGTGCCTACCACCCTCTCCTAAAAACATCCGGCGTTCCCCATGCTTTAATCAGATTATTCACACCATTCTCAACGCAGAATTGCGGATGCTCAAAATGCATCATGTCCCTGAATAATTTAAAATCACCGCCCCATAATAAACCGATACTTTTGCCCAATGTCCCAACTTTTTCAAAAAAATAATCGCTATTATCATATTCCCTGCCAACCACATTGCGGCAAAAGTCAAATGCAACTCCCCAACAATGCGGATTGTCAGGATAACTTGTATTCGTGACAATTCTGCCAGGAGTCGTACGACCCTTTGCGTAAAGAACCTCCTGCTCCTCGCTCGTGCGCCATGTGTCGGTGATAAGAATTTCTAATCTGTTTTCGCGGCATAATTTTTGAAGCACTTCCGCTTTAATACGTACCTCAGGATGCAATCTACTCAGATCTATCATAAGCCCCTCCAATATTTTTTAAAACATCAAGCATAAAATAGAAATTTCTATATTCCCACTATGATTGAATTAGGCACCCCATTGAAAAAAAATGCCACTAAAGCGATGTTGCTTGGCTCCGGCGAACTTGGCAAAGAAGTGGTAATTGAATTGCAGAGACTCGGCGTAGAAGTCATAGCTTGCGATTCATATCAAAATGCGCCTGCAATGCAGGTAGCTCACCGCAGCCGTGTATTCTCCATGTTAGACGGAGATGCTCTCTACAATGCAATACGCGAAGAAAATCCGAATTACATAATCCCTGAAGTCGAGGCTATAGCCACAGATAAACTCGTTGAAGTGGAAAAGGCCGGATACAATGTGATCCCCACGGCAAAGGCCGCTAAACTTACGATGAACAGAGAGGGCATTCGCAGGCTTGCCGCAGAAGAATTGAAATTGAAAACCAGCCCGTATAAATTTGCCGAAACTAAAGAGGAGTTCCTCGCTGCTGTCAAGGAAATAGGAATTCCTTGTGTGACCAAACCGATTATGAGTTCTAGCGGTCGTGGGCAAAGCACAATTAAAACAGAGGCTGACATTGAGCACGCTTGGGAATATTCGCAAAGTGGCGGCAGAGCGGGCAACGGCAAGGTTATAGTTGAAGGTTTTGTTCCGTTTGATTACGAAATTACATTGCTCACGGTTCGCCACAAGGCCGGCACAAGTTTTTGCGCTCCTATTGGACATGTGCAGATAGAAGGCGATTATCGTTGGAGTTGGCAGCCGCAAGGCATGAGCGAGCAGGCTTTGAAGGAATCACAGCGGATAGCTAAAGCGGTGACTGATGCTTTGGGTGGTTACGGTATATTTGGCGTTGAATTATTTATCAAAGGCGATACAGTATTATTTTCCGAAGTGTCACCACGCCCGCATGATACCGGCATGGTTACTTTGATTTCGCAGGATTTGAGCGAGTTCGCTTTGCACGCAAGGGCTGTGCTAGGGCTTCCGGTTCCAAATATTGCATTGCATGGGCCGAGCGCTTCGGTTGCGCTTAGAGTTGATGGCAAAAGCGAAAACATTTCCTATTCCGGTTTGGAAGAAGCGTTAAGCGAGCCGGATACAAGTTTGCGGTTTTTCGGCAAGCCGAGCATTAACGGCCATCGCAGGTTAGGCGTTGTGCTTGCTCGAGCAGCCACTGTGGAAGAAGCCATAGAGAAGGCTAAAAGGGCAGCGAGTAAGATTAAGGTTTCGCTGGGGTGATCCCCAACAAAACTACCGGAATCAAACAACCGCCTATCAAATTTCCCACTGCGGCTATTACGCTGAAAATCACAGCGTCCACATTCCACGCTCCGGCAATGGATATGTAAAATAAATCTGCTATGGAATGTTCATATCCAGAGTTTATAAAAACCATAACCGGCAAACAGACTATCAAATTCTTGCCAACGGGATCAGTTATCTTCTTAAATCCCGTCACTGCAATATACATCAATATGCCGCACATAATGGAAAGAACCAACACATCCAACATCGGCAAAGATAACTTATACTGCACCATAGCATTTGCCCTTGCCACCGCATCTGCCTTGCCGCATAACATAAGCAAATATCCTACCAAAAGAGTGCCTGCCAAATTGCCCAGATATACGGGCACTAAATTCGGCGCTGTCTTTACGGAAACTTCAACCAAATGCTGAACCCGCCCTGTGTATAACCCAAAGCCAAAATGACACACCGTAATAAGCCCGAGGCTGAACAAAAACGAACCTGCAACGACATTTTCCGTATTCAAAAAGACAGCTCCGCCTATGGATATGGCTATTCCGCCTAATACGGAAATACGAAATAAATCAAAATAATGCTTTACCATGGTTTAGCTAAATTAGAAAATTTCTAAATTGTCAATATGCAAAAAATTGTACTGCTGGCAATCATCCTGAGCGCAACAGCCTCTGCCGCAGAGTGGTATGCAAAAGGGGAAGGCTATGAAAAATGCATGAACACAGAAGACGGATTTTTAGTTTGCCGGGAAGATTATGTGAATAACTTCTGCTATGGAAAAGAACGTATGTGGATTAACAATATCCGAAGAATGGTCATGTACGACAGAGGCGAAGAAAGGCAGTGGTACGACCAAACACTGGTTGCTGTTAGAAACTTGAATAGCAAATGCGAATATCACGGATGGTCAAAACTCAAACTCTCAGACGGCAAATGGACATGGCAATGCTACATAAACAACCGTGCGACGAGAGATGAAGACTGCAAAGGGTTTGGTAAAAAAAGATAATAGCGTTTACTATATTTTATAAATGGAAAATCTTATAAACGTCTTTGAAGAACCCAAAAAAAAGACATTTACCTGGGATTGCCTTGGTAACGTAAAGCTAGGCCGTGGGGCATTGGGCGAAGAAATGCCGGTGCTGGTTTACAGACTCATGCAGTTTACCCTTTTGGAAACCGCAAGCAACGAGCTAGGAATAACAAAAACAAATGAACTTTTTCGAAAAGCCGGGCATTTGGCGGGATTAGAATTTGCGAAAAATGTGCTAAAACTCGATTTGGATTTTGACGGCTTTATTTCACACCTTCAAGAAACTCTGAAAGAGATGAAAGTCGGGATACTGCGCATGGAATCTTTTCAGCCGGAAACCGGAGAGATAATACTTACAGTCGCAGAAGACTTGGATTGCAGCGGCTTGCCTATTACCAATGAAACCATTTGCGTGTATGACGAAGGTCTTATATCCGGCATACTGGATGCATACACAGGAAAACAATATAGTGTACAGGAAGTTGATTGCTGGGCAACAGGGAGCAGAATATGCAGATTTAAAGGCATCCTGCGAAATTAATCGAGTATATATGAGTAATACACCAGAAATGTTATTTGCGTTCCTCCGTGACTTCTTCTATTTTAAGCCCAACGCAAATCTAGATGTGGAGAAGCTTGAACCGGATTATGTTTTATTCGGCAAGGCCTTGGTGTATTTTGCGCATTGCCTCTCACAATACAACGTTTTTGCAAAAGCTCTGGCAAATGGAGATTTAAGTCACGAGCCTCCACCATCGGCAAACGAGATTGCCGCACCGCTCAAATCTCTTCACGCAAACCTCAAACATTTAACATGGCAATCCAAACAGGTGGCAAAAGGCGACTATAAACAACGAGTCGATTTTATGGGCGAATTTTCCGAAGCTTTTAACACGATGGTAAAGCAATTGGCAGAACGCCAGCAAAAACTTGAAGACGAAGTAAAAGGAAGCCAAAGACATTCAAGTGCATTGGAACAGATAAATTTACTCCTCAGCAGTTTAACGGATTATATACCGCAGCAAATATTTGTCATTTCTTCCGATAACAATAGAATACTGCTGATAAACAATATGGCAAAAGAAGAGATAAAAAAAGATCCCGATTACTTAAAGAAACTGCTGGAATTGTTGCCAAAGCATCAGCATAGCCACGCAAATCACTTTGATGTCCAGTTCAATCAAGATGGCACGGAACGATATTTGGCAGTTAATTCATATTATATAGAATGGCATGAGAAAAATGCTACAGCCTTTGTGATCAGCGATAACAGCATAGAAAAGAAACAGATAAAACAACTGGAAGATTATGCTTACTATGACAGCATGACCCGTGTATATAACAGATTTTACGGAATGCTCACCCTTAATGAGTGGCTTGATAACAAAAATGAATTTGCGCTGATTTTTGTGGATATGGACAGATTGAAATACGTAAATGATAAATTCGGGCATGGCGATGGAGACCTGTATATTATCAATGTTGTGAAGCATTTATGCACTTTTTCCGAAAATGCTATAGTTTGTCGCATAGGTGGCGATGAATTTATGCTGTTAATTCCGAACATCAATGAAGAAGCGGCGCACAACCGCATGAAAGAAATTCAGTTCGCCATACAAAATGACGAAGATTTAAAGAATAAAAACTATACTTACAGCATTAGCTATGGTGTTATAATAGTTGAAGAAAACAACGAATTGTCATCCAGCAATATTCTGAGCATTGCTGATGAACGAATGTACGAAAATAAACGTGCCAAGAAAAAGAAGCGGATGGTAAAAACATGACCTACCATGAAATTTCCTTAATAGCTATAGGATTGTCTATGGATGCGTTTGCGGTTTCAATAACGCTCGGACTGTCTGTTAAAAAACCGAAATTTAAAGAGTTTATGCTGCCCGGATTGTATTTTGGATTTTTTCAGATGCTTATGCCGCTCATCGGATATTTTGCCGGAACTTTATTCGCCGAGAAAATTCAAATATTTGACCATTGGATAGCCTTTGGTCTTTTAGGGCTTATAGGCGGAAACATGATAAAAGAGAGCTTTGAAGAACACAAAGAAGAAGATTTACGTAAAAATCCATTTGCATTTGTAAGCATGTTACTGTTGGCAATCGCTACAAGCATAGACGCACTGGCTGTTGGAGTGACATTTGCGTTTTTCAGCATAAATATTTTTGCCTCTATTGCAATAATAGGAGTGGCTACCTGCTGCATTTCCATAGCCGGAGTAAAAATCGGGAATATATTCGGAATAAGATTCAAGTCCAAAGCGGAGTTATTGGGCGGAATTGTTCTTGTACTGATTGGAGTTAAGATTTTAATTGAGCATCTTTAATTCCCGACACTCTTGTAATTCCCTTTTTACAGGACTCTACAAGAACATCCTTACTGCCGAAAATCAAGCACTCTTTTTTTGCACGTGTTATAGCTGTGTACAATAACTCTCTGGTTAAGATTGTTTCGTCATCTTCGTTAGCTTTAGCCTTATCTGGATATACTACCGCAACATTTTCGTATTCAGAGCCCTGAGATTTGTGGATTGTTATCGCAAAAGCATAGTCATAAGTCGGCAGGGTTAAAACAGAAAACTTGCCGTTGGAAAAATATGCGAATTCATCGTTTTTATCTTTAACCCCAACATCACCGTTAAAAAGCCCAAGCTGATAATTATTCTCCGTGATTATTATCGGAATAAATTCGGCATTTTTGTTTTTTGCACGCTCACATAACTTATCATTTATCAGCACAGTTCCGTATTTGCCGGCGTTTGTCGCACATAGAATTTGAAATTTCTCCAAAAAATTCAAGGCTTCTTCTGTGGTTTTGGCAGAAAATAAATTATCATCGTATTTTGCAAACCACCGACTTTCCAATTTATTGTTTTCATAATAATGAACATTATCATTCTCAAAAGTTTCTAACGGGTTATCTTCCGTGCTTTTTAAAATGGCTTTGCTCAACGCATCTATGCCGGGAGCATCTTTTGCTCTGTGATTCATATAGAGTTCTTCATAAACAGATTTATCTTTTTTGTACTTTTCGCAAATATCCGCAAAAACAGAACCTACTTCAACGGAAGCCAATTGGTTTTTATCTCCCAGCAAATACAAATCGCAATCAGGTTTAACAGCATCCAGCAATTTGGCCATCATGGGCAAATCAACCATTGAACATTCATCTATGGCAATTATATTCGCTTCAAGCGGTTCTTTTTCCGTACGTTTAAAACTCACGGACAGATGTTTGTAACCAAGCAGGCGATGCAAAGTGTTTGAATTCTTTTTAATGTCCTGTTTCTCAAGGCTTTTTTCCATTCTTAAAGCAGCCTTTCCCGTTGGAGCCGCCAAAAGAATTGTTTCGTTCAATCTGTTTTTTAAAATCTTCGCCAAGCTCGTTGTTTTGCCGGTACCGGGTCCTCCTGTTATTATATGGAGTTTTCCATTTTTTAACAATAAATCAAACTTTTGCAATATTCGTTTTTGATACTCAAAATATCTCTGTATATATAAAAATTCACCATCAAACACCAAAGGGCACGGACGAGTTTCATCTCCCCTTCCTATAGCCGGAGATTCCTCAACACTTTCAATTTTCAGGCAAATGCTGCCTTTTTTAAGTTGCATCAGTAAATTCTCAGCATGCTTCAACACAGCATCGGAAACATCGTATTCGGATTTCAAATATTCAAGCAAAACAGGTTTAAGGCTCTCCATTTTCGTTCTCCTTTTTAAACTCAATAACATTTGTTGCCGAATTTTCAAATGTATTGTCGTGCGTCACAACAAACAACTGAGTTAAATTCTCCACCATTTTCGGTAAATTATCCGCAAGCAACTGACGCCTGCTCCTGTCCAGATTATTTGTAGGCTCATCAAGGATTATCAATCCGGTATTGCCAAACACTTGAGATAACGCCAAACGGATTGAGATAGCTACGGAAATTTGTTCTCCGCCGGACAAGTTTATAAAACTGCACATATCTTTTCCATTATCCAAATAAAGGCTGTATTTATCGCTTTCCAAACAACTCCACACAATAGACTGAGACCCTTGCGTGATGTCTCTGAAATAATCACTGGCCACAATAGCTATTTGCCTAACCATCTCTTCCGCAACTTTTCTTCCCAAGTCTTTTATGTTTTCTCTGAAAATCTTTGTCAAAAATTCCTTTCGGCGAATAACGGCAATTTCCAAATCCAAACCGGCAATTATGCTTTCTATTTCCTTGCATTCTTTAATCTCTTTGTATTTTTGCTTAATCCCCTGCTCCAAACCCTCTACCTTTTTTACTCCGGCAATATGTTCATCACTTAATTTCTTCTCCTCTTCACCCAATAATTTCAATTTATCTTCGGAAAAATTAGATTTAAGCTCATTTAATTCATTATTAAATTTATCTCTGCTTTCCGTTTCCAACAGAATATTTTTTTCGCTCAACGCCAATTGTTTTTTTCGTTCTTCATATTTAGCATTATCCTTTTTATACTCCAAGCATTTTTGATATACATCCTGCATGGGAATTAATATTTCCGTTCTTATCTTGTTAATTTCGTTTTGCAAATTTTCGGCCTGCTCTTTGTTTAACTTAGCTTTTGCAATCTCAACTTCCAATTCCGAGAGTTTAACGCTATTCTTCTCGGCAAGCTTTGGGCAGGAAATATTCAGAATTGTGCAAAAACCGCTGGCCTGCGCACGTTTCTGCAAATCTTCGTAATATCTTGCAGCGTTTCTAAGCGGTTGCAAATTTTTGTCCAAAACACCGCTCTGGTTTCTGGCAATTTCATATTTTTCAAATTCGCTTTTGTTCTTTTCCAGGAATTCTCTTGCTATCTGTGAATCTTCAAGGCTGCGTTCAAAATATTTTTTTGTATCTGCAAGCTGTTTTATTTTTTCTTTCGAATTCTTCAATTCTTTTTCTTTGCTATTAATCAGATCGTTCATTTTTTTATATTTATCAAATTCTACCCTCTTATTCTCCCAGTTTTTTTTTGAAATTCCCATTTTTTCCGTTTCTGCCAGCAATTCGGCATTCTGTTTTTTCGCATCATGCTCAAGCTCTGTGATATTTTTCTGTTTGGCTGCCCAAGTATTTCTCTCTATCTCTTTGTCTCTCCCGGTTTCTTTGTATTTTTTTTCATTCTGTTCGCCCAATTTTTCCCATAAATCATTATAAATAGCAACTTCGAATAATTCGTTGAAATGCTCAGATCTGTCCCTAGGGCTCTTTGTAAAAATATCTATAAATTGATTTTGCTTTGCGCAAATCACAGATTCAAAAAAAACGCCGGCTACATTGTCTATTCCAAGAATTTTGCCTATTTGCCTGTAAACATCTTCTTTTTTTCCTTCAAATTTTTGCAAAGAATCCAAACTTGCAAGCTTTACCGATGCGCCACTGCCAAATTTACGTTCAACTTCATATTCCTTTCCATCGTTGCCAAGAAAAGACACTTTTACGCTTCCGCTCTTTTCACCTTTTGATACAATCTCTCCATCCTTGCTGCGAACAGACGAATCAAATAAAGCAAAACCTATAGCTTCCAAAACCGACGATTTTCCCGATCCGTTATCTCCAAGCAAAAGAGTTATTCCATCTCCGAAATTCCAATTGCAACTCTTGTGAATGCGGTAATTTTTCAATTCAACTCTATTTATTTTCATTTTTGCCTCCTATAGCCGACTCTAATGCCGATTCAAAAATCGAGCTGATATCCGACTGCCCTTCCTTTACGGAGTTTCTCATTTCGGCAAGCGCTTTTGCTGCTATTTCCGCAACACCGCCCCATTGCTCCCATTTTTTTATCTGCTCCAATTCAATTTCCTCTATCGAATTTACTTTTGCCGAATTAGAACCAAAACGCAAATGTTTTCGTTTCAACTCAACTTTAGCAAACAATACCCCTTCTTCCAAAATTCTCTTTTCCGCCCATGCAGTATCCGGAATAATAACCGCAGAGGGAAATTCAACAGTCAAAAGAACAATATCATCAGAAGATACATCCGTTTGAGATAAAAACTTTTCAACTTCTTCTCTAAATTCCTCCTGTGTGGCAGATTGCAAAATTATATTTTTTTTAATGCACTTTCTAGGACTTTGCTCTAAAATTTTATATTCCTTTGTATTTGTGTCAAAAATAATTGCCGTTTTAAACTGCGTATCTTCACCCAAATCATAATATTCAGGGGAGCCCGGCGCAAAGAAAAACGGGTTTTCCTTTGGATATTTTTGCAACTTGTGCCCATGACCGCCACCTATATAAATTGCATAATTTTTCAGCGCATCCAGTGCAGCTCCATTCTTTAAAAAGCCACCTATAAATTCACCGTCTCCAAGCGAAGTATGAACAAGCACAACGCAATTTCTCTTATTCTCCTTTTCGCAATAATTCGCAAATTCCAGCAATTCATCATCCACAAACGCACCCGGATAGCCCAAGCCGAAAATCTCGGTTTCACCGACAAAAACAGAATTGTACTTAAAAGGCCGCCGCAATAATTTTTCTTTTTCCAAATATATAATCCAGCTTTCAAATTCCCTATCCTTATATATTAAATCGTGATTTCCCTCAATAACTATTACTTGAATATCATAATCTTTGCATTTTTGCAAAAGTTTTACCGTATTGCTCAAAATATTCGGATGCGTTTCTTTTTTGTCAAAAAAATCACCGGCCACCAAAATTGCATCAACCTCATTTTCCTTTGCCTGTTCTATTATGCGATCAAATGCGCTAAAGTAATCTTCAAACCGTTTATTTCTAAAATCTTCAGAACCAAAATACGGCTTTTTTCCCAAATGCAAATCACTGCAATGCAAAAATTTCATGTTATTTCTCCGTTAAAATTTCATCAAGCTTTTCTATGGAATTCATAATATCTTCTTTTGGCTTAAAATAAATTCCGGCAAAATCTTTCGGGTCTTTTTTTACGCCTCTGAGAAAAACATAATGTACGCCGCCAAAGTTTTTCTCAAAATAACCTGGGCCACGCATTCTATTCAGCCATCTTTTCAGCGCAACAGCATAGATATAATATTGCAAATGATAACTGTGGCTATGCATAACTTCTTCCAGCTCTTGTTTCTCATAATTATCAAGTTTATTAGACTTCCAGTCTAAAATATAATATTTATCATCTTCTCCCAAAAACACCAAATCTATTATGCCGTCAAGATATTTGCTCGGCAGTTTATCTTCAATAATATCTGGTATATTAACGACTTTCTTTATCTTGGACAAATCTATTTTTCCGGATTTTGAACTCATAAAAAATCTGAGTTCAGACATTCTTTTAGCGACATCTACATTGCATAATTTTCCTGCCGTGCCATCAAGTTTTTTCTCTAAAATAGTTTTCATCCAATCCGTAATTGTCTCTTTATGCGCATCTGAAAATTCACTCAACCCTTCCAATTTATCTTTTACAGCTTTTTGAATTTCCACCCTCGGTGCGGCAAAATCCAAATTCTCAAGAATGCCATGCAAAAGATTTCCTACATTTTTGCCGCCGGGAATAGATTCCTGGTCAGATTTCTCGCTATCATTGTGTTTGTATTCCAATTTCTTTGCAATCCCGGAGAAGCTTGTCTTTTTCCAAGGTTGGCCAGCCAATTCAGGCAAAGTTTTAGGCGATTTCATTTCAAGATCGTCACCGATTGCAATTTCTGCAGATGAACCGGAAGCATATTCAATTTTCTCAAGTTTCTCATCCGCAAGTTTTCGAATATTTTCATCGCCTTCAACAGCCATGCAAATTTTTTGTCCGGCAGATTCGGCTTTTTTCTCTCCGTTTTTGCTTTCCTTATAAGCATTTATTATATATAATCTGTAAATAGGACGAGTGACAGCCACATAAAAATTCCTTGCAGATTCTTCTTTCAATTCTTTAAGTTCTGCTTTTTGCGCATCGCCGGAATTGTATTCTATAAAAATCTCGCCATCCTTGTGATAAACAGAAGGGTCATTTGATTTTGTAATCATCAAGTCCGGAACAAAAACAATAGGAAATTGCAGCCCTTTGGATGTGTGAATAGTCATAATTTGCACAGCATCGTCATCGGTTTCCAATTTTTCTTCATGCTCTTCAGTTGTGTCTCCTTGGATTAACATCGCAAATCGCCTGAGTGTTCTTTCCGGAACCCTGCCGGCAACGCTTTCTTCTTCATTTAAAATACCTATGAGTTGCCTTAAATTTGTTATATTTCTTTCTCCGTTTTTCTCGCAACGTATTTTTTTCCAAAGCCCCATTGAATCTAAATATGAATTTATTGCCAGCATAACTCCGAATTTTTTCCATATCTCAAAAGCTTTAGCAAAAGGCTTTATATCATCTGCGCACAATGCCTTTGGTTCCATTAACGCCGCTTTTACCCGGCTCTCTTTTTTGGAGTGAATAAAAGCCGTTAATAAACGCCTGATGTAATCTGCGGCAAAGCTTTTGAATACCCCATCGGAACGGCGAATAACAGCGGGAATAGACTTTGGCTTTATATTTAAAAGAGCGTTTCTGTAATTTCTGGCCTCATCATTTGTTCTTGTTAAAATTGCAATATCCCTAGGCCCTATTTTTCTGGTATCTCCGGTATCCTTATCGCTAATTTCCGGAGCAACTTCATAAAGCAAGCGGGTTATTTCCTTAACAACTTCTCCTCTAATCTCTTTTAAGGCCTGACTTTTGCTGCTATACGCAAAATTACGTAAAACAAGCGGTTCGCTATTTATTCGTAGCTCTGTGGATAAATCTTTTTTTCTCTTAACAGGCCTGTATTTTATTTCTTCCGTTTCAAATGGATTTTCTATTTTAAAAACTTTATTCAATCCGTCCAACAATTTTTGTTGCGAGCGAAAATTGTAATTAAGAGTATATTGCTCATCTGCCGTCTTTCCGGCTTCCAAGTAAGCGTAAATATCTCCACCTCTGAATCTGTAAATTGCCTGCTTTGGATCACCTATAATAAAAAACGGCTTGCCGCAGAATAAATAGTTAAATATTTCAAACTGCATCGCATCGGTATCTTGAAATTCGTCAACCAAAATAGCATCATACTTTTTTTGCACAGCGTTGAAAAGCGGACGATCCATTTTCTTGTGTTCTTTGACAACAGCATCGGAGGCGTCCTTTATCAAATCTCCGAAACTTCTAACCTTCATATTATCTTTTTCCGCTTGCAAAGATGTCAGCAATTTCTTTGCCAGCTTGTATTGCAATATTGCAACCGCAGTTTTTTCTTTTTCGCTGAGTATTTTTCTCAATTCACCCAAATCATCCATGCAAGCATTGAATTGCACGAATAATAAGTTTTGCTTTGCTTTTTTGGCATTTATTTTGCCATCTGTTTTATTGAATTCCATTTCCGGATTTTTTTCCATTACCTCATTATGCAAACTCTCTATCTCTTGAGTTTTCTTTTCCGCATTCGCTTTAGTCTCAAAATAATTCTCCGTTATCGGGCTTTTATTTTCATATTCTTTAGGCAATAACGTTGCCTGTGGAAAATTGAGAACATGCTTAAATCCTGTTTTTAAGCTATCTAAAGAAAAATTTGCCGGCAAGGCGGCAATTTCTTCTGTCGATAATTTACATATTTCCTCTCGCCAAAAATCCGCCGCAATTCTATTTTCAATATCGCTTTGGTTTTTTATAATCTCCCGTTCTTCAAAATTCTGCGTTTCATAAGCAAATTCGTTTAGCAGCCTTGTACAAAATCCGTGAATTGTAAATACGGGCATTTCATCTATACGTGCTATAGCATCCAGTAAATTCGCTCTTTTAATTTGCGCATCTTCTGAGGTTGCTGCTTTTCTGACTATAGCGTTTAAATCATCATCTTCAGAGTTATTTTCCCACCTGTCAAGCGCCTCTATAATTTTTTCCGCAGTCTTTTTTTTGAGTTCCGCAGTTGCAGCATCGGTAAAGGTTATCAGAACTATTTTTTGCACCGGTATTTTTTCTTCCAAAAGCAAGCGAATTACTATTAAACCGATTGTATAGGTTTTTCCCGTTCCGGCACTGGCTTCAATGAGAACTTTCTTTTTGAGCGACACTTCCCGTACATTAAGTTCCTGCATAGCCTTCCTCTTTTCCGTTATAATTTTCAAACAACCTGACGGAATAATCTTTAAAATCCTGTTTTATATCAACACCCATTTCCTTTTTAAAATCTTCAAAAGAACCTGCTGCTCCCAAAAACTTTTTTGCATACGGAGAGTATTTCGCAATTCCGGCATTATATTTATCTCCAAAAATTCCAAATTCCGCAGCACTTTCCGCTTGAGTGTCTCTCTTTGAATTATAATAATCAAAAGCAGGACCAGGGAAAATAGGTCGCATTTTTTTGTTCAATTCCTGTTTAAGCTCACGCAATTTGTCCAAGATTTTCTCTGCTGTTTTCGTAGCCATTCCGGGCAAAGCTATTGTCTTGTTTCTTAAAAATATTTTTGTATCCTGAGTTTCCTTTGAATTCAAATCCAAGTGGAACAGCCAATGCTTCAAGCGATACTTGCCTTTATCATTGCTTGGATAAGCCAAATATTTCAATGTTTCCCCTTTTATTCTGGCATTTAAATCTTTAGCCTCATTAATCAATTTTTCTATAATTCTATCCGCAAAGTTTCCGGTCGGTAATTTTCCCCTCAATTTTTCAACTCTAATTTTATTCTCCATGTTGCCATCCAAAACCCATTGCATCAATTGCCATTCATCCAGGCCTCGCTCCACAACAAAAGGTTCTAAATTATCCAAAAGATCAATATCTTCCGGTAATTCTATTTTGCACACATTTTTTAAAAAATATTTAGGAGCATCAGATAATATCACGTATAAATCATCAATATCATTGTCTTTATTTTCAGGCGGCTCCCATTGCCAAACGCTCTTTGAAGAATCCGCAACTTTTTCCCACCTTGCATCATAAGTGCTCAAATTAGATTTTTTTTCAAAATACTTTCGTGAAAACGGTTGCAACGGATGTTTTACAATTATTTTATCCTTTTCAAGTTTATATTGAGTTTCCAAATTTTTCAAAAGCATGACAACCACGCTGGACGGTTCAAGATCATCCGCCGTCTTTTCACTTTGCCCAACCCAACTTATATAAAACGACTCCTCTGCGCTTAGAAGCGTTTCCAAAAATATCAGGCGTTCTTCATTTGCCAAGTCTTTGTCGCCCAACTTCGGCTTTGCAGCTATAAGGCTGATATCTTTTGTCAACACCTGTGATGGAAATTCCTTGCTGTTCATTCCTATGCAGCACACAATCTTGCGCGGCACAGCTCTGAAAGTTTTAATATTTGAAAAGGAAACATTACCGCTTAAAGAATATGAATTCTTTGAATGCAATTCCATTTTATTCAGCAAAGCCTTTTTTAAAACAAAAAAATCTATGGGCACGTCTTCACTGCAGAACCCAATTTTCATTTCCGCTTGCAGGCTGTCCCAGGCATCTCTGACTTTTTGATATGAATTATCACCTCCTTCATTGGAACGGATTACGCCTTTGCCAAAAAATACAGGCAAAATTTCGCATAAAAGAGCATGCCAGTTACCGACAGAATGTTTTTTTTCGCTTTTTTTCGCAAGTTTTTCCAACGCACGAACAAAGACAACAAAATCACCCAAAATATAAGCCGGATTGCCTTCTATATCCGGATAGCAGTACTTATCTTTGCCGGAAAATTCATCGGCAGAAATCATAAAGAAACCGGCGAATAATTGGCTGAATCCGTTTTCAAAGGAATAATCGCCTTTATCCAAACCATGCCTGATAGCATTTTCTCTCACCCACTTTTCAAGCCGCTCTCTGCAGTCATGGTCCAGTTCCTTATTCTGCACAAACATGGAATATTCAAACAACGCAACGACATCCGAAGCTTCATATCTGCTGCCGATCAGCGAAAATATCATATTCAAAAGCTGTGCGGTTTTATCGTATTTTTTCACATTGCGATCTGAAATTTTGTATGGGATTTCATATCTGCCAAAAACCATTTCTATTGCGCTGGCATAAATTTCAATATCGGGAGCAACAACAGCGATATCTGCGTAAGTCAATTCTTTATTTGCAGCGAATAAATCCAGTATATGATCTCCGAGAACTTCAATTTCTCTGAGAGGGGAAAAACAGTTGTTGATTGTTAAAGAATGAGATGCGGAGAACGGAGAACCAAGAATTTCATTATTATCCGCTATTATGTCTTGCTGTATTTGCTTCAATAATGCTTTCTCATGCCCTACGTTCCGTATCTCATACCCATTTATCTCTATCTCTTCAATATCTTCTCCACATTCCAAAATCTGCTCGTAAAACACCTGCGAACTTCTGCCGAGGTTCGCAATCAGTCTGTTGCCCAAATCCCAGTACAATTCATTTTCGTTTACAATTTTATTTTCCCATGATTTTTTTCTGTTGCGGGCAATCTGCTTATCGCTTAAATGCATGCCTATATATTCCGTGCTAATCTGATGCGCATATAAATTAACTTCGCAACCAGCTTTTGAAAGCAGAGCTAGCGTTCTCAGATGAATGGGAGCTATGGACAACGGAGCAAAAATAAAAATCTGTTTTGGCAAAAAGTTTTTTTCCGTAGCGGGATTTTTCAACGCCGTTTCAATAAATTTATAAAGACTCGAAATATTCCGTTTTCCGAATTTTGCTTCCAAGCCATTCCAAAGTTTTCTTTGTCTTTTTTCATTATTTATAAAGTTCCCGGAAGATTCCGATATTTCATAAGCAGAACCGTTAGTCCAGGCTTGAATTAATTCCGGTCTGTAAATTTGATAGCCAAAAAACAGAGATGCCATTTCGCTTGCATGCGAAAATTTTCGCTCTTCTTCCGGCAACAGATTGTAAATAGCCCACACCAGATTATTAGGGTTGTAAACATTGTTTTTTTCATCTTCCTGCATATCCTTAGGGGACAAGTTGTAAGCGCATTGCATCAAAAGTCCGGCAAGAGGCTTAAATTGCAAGGCCGTCCATATTCCTCCGTGTTCATCTACGCATCTTTGCAGCAAATACTCCTGCAGGCCATCAGATTCGCAAACGAGCATTTTGCCGCCTGTTAAAAAACCGCCCTTAGCATGACTCTGCGCAAAATTCTCCCTGTTAAGAACATCTTCTATAAAGGCATCTGCCAGTATCTCTATGTCCGTATGAGGAATAATACGCATTTTTTACTTTTCAACCCACTGCCAATTGCTTGAAGGGAATATACAATTATTACAGATTTAAAAATCACCCCCCTCCCCAAAACATTTGTAAATTATATATAATTTACAAATATTCACTTTTATGACCGAGGGGTGGCATAATCGTGAATATTTTGTGAAGCGGAGGGGGTCTGGACCTCGGTTTCCCGAAAGGCTAATTGAGGTCCAGATTTTTTCAAAATAGAGCAATGGTTTTTGAAGGAGTAAATTATTTACTATATTATGACTAGACAGATTAGTTATTAGGAGTTTTTATGCAAAGATGGCAATTACAAGAAGCCAAAGCAAAATTCAGCGAACTTGTTAAGCAGACAAGTTTTGCTCCTCAATCAATTACTCTGCGGGGCGAACCCGTGGCAGTCATGATTTCTATCGCCAAATACAAGCAACTTACCAAACCTAAGAAAAGTTTGTTCAATATGCTTCGCAGCGCACCGGAAAGCTTGGCTGATTTAGAATTGCCTTCCCGTAAAGATACTCGCTTTCGGGAGGTTGAATTATGAAAAATGCAGGATACTTTTATAGCGGCCACTGCGCTTGAAAACAATCTGACTATAGCTACTCGCAAAGTAAAAGATTTTTCCGACATTGCTGGATTGCAAATATCAAATCCTTGGGAGAAGGGATAGAAACGGACTGCGCTCTGCACAACATTCCGCTGTATATTGTTGGGGTGTATCAGGCTTTTGTTTGCGGTTCTTGAATGGGGCTGCCCACACGGGTCAGCGTGGGGTTGGGGACATTTTTGACGAGATTTTTTTACTATATTTATAGGTGTATATGAAAATACCTATTTTTGAATGGGACGAGAATAAGAGCAAAGCAAACCTTGCCAAACACAAGGTGAGTTTTGACGATGCAGCAAAAGCATATTTGGACCCAGACAGAATAGATTTTTACGACAAGGAACATAGTAAGCAGAACGAAGATAGGTGGAATTTTATAGGTGCAACTGCTGGAACTGTATTATTTGTTGTTGAAACTGAACCTTGCGAAAATATAGTGCGAATTATATCTGCAAGGAGAGCATTAAAACTGGAAAGGGAGGCGTATTATGCCAATAGTGAGAAAAACCGTCAATGAGCTTTTGCCAGCAGACGAAAAAAGACTGAAAGCGTTGGCCAGCATAGATGATAGCGAAATAGACACTTCCGATATACCGGCGTTATCGGCAGAACAATTAGCTCGTTTTGTGCCGGCGAAACTTCTAAATCGTTCGCTTTATCGCCCCGTGAAAGTTCCGGTAAAAGTAAACTACGATGCCGATATTCTGGAATGGTTTAAATCCTTCGGCAAAGGCTATCAAACCAGAATGAACTCTGCTTTAAGGGAATACATGACAGCTAACTGCCTGAGAGAACCCGAACCTCCAAAGTACAATTCCAGCCCGAAACGCAAAAAGAAATAAAGTTGGTCTTGAATTGCACAAGGCTAAAGAGATATTAGGCGTATTTTCCGCTCACCCAGCTAACTTTGGAATTTAGCTTCCTGCTGGGCGTTTTAGCGGAATTATGTACTTTTGCTTCTCCTTTTATTTTCGTTTCCTCTTCGCCGGAATACGTTGATCCAGTCTTCTGCTTCCAGAACTCGGGAGAACTCTACTCTTACCTTGTATTTTTTTTCTAATTCGCTTTTGAGTTTTGCCCTTTTTGCGTCATCTATTTTCGGGGATAGGCGAATGCATTTTACGGCTTCTTTTTCGAAATGAATTTGTTCTGCGAAGCCTTTTCCGTGCCAGATTATCCTGTATTCTCCTTCGCATTGGTATTGGCTGCGCTTTAAAAATGGTATTTTGTTCTCTAAGTTCAAGTCTCCGGTGTTAATTGTGTCTTTGTAAACAACAGAATCATGCAATAGTTTTTGGGTTTCAGCATTTTTGATTATTGCTTCTTTGTCAAATATTATGCAGCCGCCTTCTGCAGCGTATCTTTCCCAATGATAGATGGATTCTTTGCCATCTAATAAGCATAACGCCCGTACGTTGACATTTTCGCCTTTTAGTTTGCCGAAAGCCAGTAATGCGGCGGTGTCATTTTTGTCTTCCCATTTTTCCGGGTCGCTTAGAAGCAGAAAGCCGTTGTCAAGTATTTTGCATATGCTTTCAATGCTTGTATAGTGCCTTAGAGACGTTGTGTCTTTCGTCTTCTTTTGCTGTTTTTTTGCCATTTTCTCTTCTCCTGTGTTTTCCCCGTTGTTATTAGCCCAGCCAAACCCTTGGGGATACAAGGTTTGGCTAGGGTTCGCGCCACTATGGCGCAAATTCTTTTTGTTCGCCCATTGCTTCGCTATGGACGGAGCTTCGCTCACCAGTCCTGCACGCAACGGACAGAAAGCAGGAGTGTCTTATATCCGAAGGACCTGGCGGCGTCCTCGTAGTCGTAGCCCATGAACAAGCCGTAGGCGGCGTCGCTATCGATCTCGTACTCACTGGAACTCCACCAGTTGCCGTAGTCGCCAGCATCGTTGAAATAGCCATACGAGTTGCCGTCACCGCCCGGCAGGGCCGAAAATCCATAAGTGTCCAAACCATTGCCAGATATACCTTCATAAGCATTCCACCCTGTTTTTGCCTTCAAATAGTTCCCTGCGCAGTAAGTACAACCGCCTTGGCTTTCAACATAATTTATAAGCGTTGCCCATTCATCATCGCTGGGAATATGCCAATTATTGGGACAAACACCTTGATGCTTGCCGGAAACCGGATAGCTGCTGCCATTGTATGTAGATGCAATATTCATTGCTGTTGCCCAGTCGTAAAGACGACCGTATTTCGCACAGTTTGCTCGCACTTCTGCAGCGGATAGCGTAATGTAAATTCTTTCGTAGGCTTCTTCGTTCAAGCCACCATAAACTTCACCATCTCCTCCATAACATTTGCTGCCTGCAACTGCATGATTCAAGTTCTCTGCCATCCAAGTTTGAGAGCCAATAACCACATAAGCATAGGTTTTGTTATCACGTATATCAACGAAAGTATGTTCCTCTAGCTTACTGCCTCCATCACTGGAGCAGGAAAATGTGAATGCCAAGGCAAGCGAAACACCAGCCGCTAAAAGAAAATGGTTAGTTTTCATAATGAACTCCTATAGTTGAAAGGAAATTTTTGTAATTCTGAAAACACTGATAATTCTGTGAATTCTGGTTCAGACAGAAGAGGTGAAGTTCGTAACTCCTTATATTCCAGGCACTTATG
>JGI24695J34938_10001433_pt1 | contig 20213 bp, 18 predicted proteins | sample TergutCo191P3_FD_34938 | JGI IMG/M metagenome (IMG submission 34938)
TCTCCTTGCAATGGGCTGCCGTGAAAGGAATCGCGGAAACATCCGCATCCCCGGATCAAGACCGGCGGGAGTATTCACGGCGGGGCTTGCGCAGCGCCTTATTAATATTGAAGGATACATTCCCGGAAGAGAAGTTGTGGTAATCGGTTCAGGTGATATAGGTTTAATTATGGCGCGGCGCATGAGCTGGGCTGGCTGCAAGGTAAAAGCTGTTGTAGAAATAATGACGTATCCCGCCGGATTGACGCGTAACATCGTCCAGTGCTTGAATGATTTTGACATTCCATTGTACTTGTCGTCGCAGACAACATGTCTTTACGGAAGCGATCGCGTCGAAGGAATCGAAGTTATTCCAATGGAAAACGGACTTCTAATGCCGGATAAAAGTTTTAAAATTGACTGCGACACTGTGCTTTTATCTGTCGGACTTATTCCTGAAAATGAACTTTCGCGTTCCGCAGGCGTGGAGCTTGACTCTGTAACAAACGGTCCGTTAGTTGATTCTTCTTTGATGACAAACATTGATGGAGTTTTTGCCTGCGGCAATGTGCTTCATGTTCACGATCTTGTCGACTGGGTCTGCGAAGAAAGCCGGCGAGCAGGGCGTTATGCCGCATGTTGGCTGCGCGGAGAGCATCCGTCTTTTCAAATACGCACCAAATCAGGCTCTCATGTGCGTTATGTGAATCCTGCGCGAATTGCGCCTGACAGGGAAAATATTATTTACATGCGTTCAATGATTGTAAAGAAAGACGCTGTGCTTGAAGTGCGTTGTATGCCTTCGGCAAACTGCATGCCTTCGGCAAGCTTGGGACAAAAAGTGATTCGCAGCAAAAAAGAAAGGCATGTTCAGCCTTCAGAGATGATCAGCTTTAAACTGGGACCGAAAGATTTTGAAAACCTGGATTTAAATTCTGATTCGACTATTGAGTTTAGTATAAATTGAGGTAGCATGAAAAACTTAACTTGTATTGTATGTCCGATAGGCTGTTCTCTTGAAGTTAATGACGATAAAAAGGACAATCTGTCTGTCAGCGGAAATCAATGCCAGCGCGGAGAGGCTTATGCGTTAGAAGAAATTCGCGCGCCGAAAAGAGTGGTAACCGCGACGTGTAATATAGAAGAAAGTTCAATTAAATCTGACTACTCTGGAGTGGTTAGGCGAGTGCCTGTAAAAACAGCGGCTCCCTGTCTGCGTGAAAAGATTCCGGCATTACTTAAAGATATTTACAAGGTGAATGTTTCACTTCCGGTAAAAGCAGGCGATGTTATAATTAAAAACTGGAACGGCGAAAATATTGATGTAATTGCGACAAGAACAATTTGTTAATGTTTTAAAGAACGGATAGTCTCATCTCTCTTAAATTGTTACTCAAAAGTTTTCTGATTTCGTTTATCGTTCTTGTCAAACCTTCAATGTTTATATTAGCTTTCTGCACATCTTCAAGATATTTTAACGCTTCTTCGTAATTTTTTAAATAATAAAGAGTCATACCCTTGTAATAAAATGCGTGGTAGACATATGGCGAGTCAATCGCTGTGTATAATTCAATCGCTTTGTTAAAAAATTGAAGCGATAACTCATAATTTTTTAAACCGAAATGCAGTTCGCCTGTTCCGTAATAACCTTCGGGATCATTCGGATTAATTTCTATGACTCTGTTATATAGAGCAAAAGCCTCATTCGCTCTGTTCATTATTCGATACACAATCGCCAAATTCAAATATGGCACTCTGTTTGTGTTGTTGATCGCGATCGATCTCAAATACATTTGTTCAGCTTCTTCAAAACGGCTCATCCTTCTGTAAACAATGCCAAGGTGATCGAGCGCGTCTACAAAATCTGGATACAATTCAATCGCTTCCTTTAAAAATCTTTCTGCTTCGTTTAATCTGTTTTGATGCATAAACTGCGATCCTCTGATATAAGCCGCCATTGCTTTTTCATTGATTGGGTCGCTTATCATTGGATCGGGATCCATTGTCGTAATTGTAATATTTTCATTGTCAGTTATATATACAGATTGATCGTTCTGAGAAAATATAAATGTTGTATTGATAAAAAGAAAAGCTGTAAAGAAAATAAAACCCGCGATGTAGTTTTTCGCGTTAGTAATAATATTTTTCATTTTTTCTTCCATAACATTACTTTGAATAATAATCATTTGCCGCCACAAAAAAGACGGCGATGTTTTCCCAACGGCGAAGATGGAAGCCATCGGCGCATGTTTCTATTCATTGCATAAATTATATCAAAGAATATTTAAACTATCAATGTTTATTTTGATTTTTAATAGTGATCTTTAATCCTGAATTATGCTATACTCATGTTATGAGCAGATTCGGAGTTGGACTGGACATCGGCACGACGACAATTCAGGCGCAGCTTGTCAATCTTGATACATGTGAATCTTTGGATACATTCTCAGCTTTGAATGATCAGCGTACTTTCGGCGCTGATGTAATCAGCCGTATCAACGCGGCGTCAGGTTTTAATTCGCATAGAAATGGAAAGTTAGGTGAACTTTTTTCAACAGTTAATAAACAAACAGAAAGCATATTGCGTCAATTTATTAAAAAATATAATCTATCTTCCGTTACGCAATGCGCAGTAAGTGCGAATACAACCATGCTGCATCTTTTTTGCAATGTTGATCCTTCAGGTATGGGACGCGCGCCTTACATTCCCAAGTTTCTGGATGAACGGCGTTTAAAGGGAGAGGAGCTTTCTCTTTCCGCAGAGCAGATAATTCTACTGCCGGGGGTGAGCGCTTTTATCGGCGCTGACATTACGGCAGGACTCGCTTTTGTTGACATTATGAAAACAGAAAAAGATTTTAAATCTGTTAATGCGCTGTTTATTGATATTGGAACTAATGGTGAAATTGCCGTTTGGAAAGAAAGTGAAAAGCGTATTTTTTGCTGTTCAACAGCGGCTGGTCCCTGTTTTGAAGAAGCGCAAGTAAACTGCAGCTTAAGCGCGGCGGATTTTATCAACGCGGCAGCTGAAATGAAGCGGGATAATATTATTGATGAGACAGGCGCGTTAGCAGAAAAATTTATTAAGGATGGTTTCTCACCTGAAGAAGGAAAAATTATTACGCAAAAAGATATACGACAGCTTCAATTGGCAAAGAGCGCGATTTATTCCGGGATTAAAACAATTTGTAAAACCGCAAAATTGGATCTCGCAGGCATAAACAAGGTTTACATCGCAGGCGGATTAGGCGAGTATTTAAATCTGGAAAGCGCGGCAGAAATCGGACTGCTTCCGCGCGAGTTTACAGATGCCCGATCGGCGGTAAAGACAATAGTATGCGGTAACACAAGTTTAAAAGGAGCGGTCAAAAGCCTGACAGATTCTGCTTTCCTCCCGCGCTGCCGTGAGATAATAACATGCGCGGAAACAATTGAGCTTGCAAATAATAAATACTTCGCGGCAGCGTTTGAACATAACATGTGGTTTTAATTCGCAATGTAAATTGAAATAAAATCTGTAAAAATTTTCCCGTACTTCTCCAGTTTTTTACTGCCAACTCCGAATATGGCTGAAAACTGTGCAAGCGTTGTTGGGACTTTTTTGCTCATGTCTCTTAAAGAAGTATCATGGAAAATTATATACGCTGGAACGCCTTCTTTGATTGCTATTTCTTTTCGTAAATTACGCAGTTTGTCAAAAAGAGTTTTATTTTCTTCTGTTTGTATTACTTCGTGCGCATGCTGTTTTAACTGAGTAGGTTCTTGTTCAGGCAGTCTCATAAACAAACGCTTTCCTTCTTCAAAAATTTTGATCGCGCTTCCGAGTTTTACAATTGAGTAATCACCTTCTTTTCTTATTAAATAACCTTCGTCGATAAGAAAATCCATGATACATCGAATCCTCCACACGCTTGTTTTTTGCAGTATTCCCCATGTGCTTAGCGTTTCAAAACTATTATCAAGAACTTTTTTGTTTTTACTGCCGCGCAGAATGTCTATGATCATCGATCTTCCAAAAACACGGCTTCTTTCTTTGAGACGATAAACACAGGAGACAATTTTCTGCGCTTCATCAGTTATGTCAATTTCTTCGTGTTCTGTATTACAGTTTGAACAATTGCCGCAATTGCGGGAGGATTGTTCGTCAAAATAACTTAGCAATGTATGGCGCAGGCAGTCATGTGTACAGGCGAACGATTTCATTTTCTCAAGAAGTTCAAGATTATATGCCTGCAACTCGTTGTCAGCGTTTTCGCAATCCTCATTATGAGTAATAAGGTAATGATTAATTCGCACATCCTGATAATTGTACAATAGAATGCAATCCGCGGGACTGCCGTCTCTGCCTGCTCGCCCCGCTTCCTGATAATAACTTTCCATATTTTTTGGCATATTGTAATGAATAACAAACGATACATTTGATTTATTAATTCCCATACCGAACGCGTTAGTTGCAACCATAATTGTTTTACGATCGTAAATAAAATCCTCCTGATTTATACTGCGTTCAATGTCCGCTAACCCTGCGTGATATCGAACTGCGTTAATACTATTGTTAACAAGCAAATTGTAAACTTCCTCTGCGGTTTTACGCGTGGCGCAATAGATAATGCCGCTTAAAGTTTTACGTTTTTCAAGACATTCGAGCAGCGTAGTATTTTTATTAACCGGTTTCATTACTTCAAAATAGAGATTCGGTCTGTCCATACCTGTGTTCACTAATAATGGATCGCGTAAAGCCAGCATACGGCAGACATCATCCTTAACCTTTTGAGGCGCGGTTGCGGTAAAAGCCGCGACAACAGGATGCGGATTAATACCGGCGGCGAAAGAAGCAATGCGAAGATAACTTGTTCTAAAGTCATGCCCCCATTGAGATATACAATGCGCCTCATCAACAACGACAAGCTGAATATTGATGTTAGCTGCAATTTCAATAATTTCATTTTTTTGAAGTCCTTCAGGAGCAAGATATAAAAGTTTTATTTCGCCTGCGTTAATCTTCTCAACCGTTTCTGCGTATTCCGCATCGCTTAAAGAACTGTTCAAGAATGCCGCTTCGCACCCGGCTTCACGGAGAGCTGTAACCTGATCTTTCATCAGCGAAATGAGAGGAGAAATAACAATAGTCATACCATCGAGCATAAGAGCTGGAATTTGATAACAGAGCGATTTTCCGGCTCCTGTCGGCATCAGCGCGAACACATCCTTCCCGTCAAGAATTGAATCAATAACTTTTTCCTGACCCGGCCTGAAATTGGGATACCCGAACTTTTCTTTAAGTATTGAAAATTTAACCTCGCGTTGAAGATTCTTCATTTTAAGCATAGTTAAGCAAGCCTCTCATATAGTAGTTTTCCCCGGCAGGTTTAGCGTTATCAGCGAACTGCTGCCAGATAAGAATTTTTCTTACAGAAAAATTCTTAGATACTATATATGGCGCGAGCGTACATGGCGCATGACTCGGAATAAAAATAATTTAATTATTTTTATTCTGAGTTGCAAATTACGAAGTAATTTGAGTTTTCGAAAAAACTAGACTGAAAACTAAAAAAATTATGTTTTTTTTATTTCAGTCATGCAAAACAGCGAGTCCGCGCCATATATAGGTACAGATTTTTACTCTTGAAATTTCTGTTCGGGTTGTCTTTTGACGACTCGGGATAAAACTATATGGAGATTTAAATGGACACAAACGTTAACAGAAAACACAAAGACAGCGTGTTTTCACTGCTCTTCGGCTCACCTGAGATTCTACGGGAACTGTACTCGGCTATTGAAGGGGTTGAAGTACCCACTGATTCCATCGTAGACATCAATACCCTTTCTGACGCACTTTTTATGACCAAGATCAATGATTTGTCATTCACTATCAATGACAGAATCGTAGTCTTAATTGAGCATCAATCTACGATAAGCCAGAACATCCCGCTCAGGTTACTAATGTACATCGCAAGAGTCTACGAAAAAATCATTGAGAGCAAAAACATCTATCATAGAAAACTAATCAAAATCCCAACACCGGAATTTATCGTACTTTACAATGGTAAAGAAAGTTATCCGGATTATCAGGTATTAAAACTTTCTACCGCTTTCAAAGATATCTCAGGTTTAAAACTGTTAGTTAACACAGAATTACCGCTGGAACTGGTAGCTCATATCTATAACATCAATCCCGGATATAACTCTGAAATACTTGAAAAATGTAAAACTCTTAATAATTACAGTATACTAATTGGTAAAATTAATGAATACAATGAATATTTACCTCTTGCGGACGCGATCAAAAAGGCTGTACAATATTGTATAGAACATAACATCCTTAAGGAATTTCTAGAAGCCAACAGTTCGGAGGTGTTCAATATGTTGACTGATGATATAACAATTGAAGAGATTGCCGAGATTCGCGCTGAAGAAGCCCGTGAAGAAGAACGTAAAAATTTTATTAATCTTCTCGATCAAGGTCTCACTGTCGAAGAAATTAAACAGCGCTTGACACAAACGACTACGAGATGATTACGACACCACTATCTATCCCCCTGAAGTGTATGCTTATAAGGTGCCGCCAAGGCGTGAGCGCAAAGCCCTGCCGGCTAGGATAGCTGGGTTTGATATAAGTGTGCGTAGCTCCTTCGCTTCGCGAACGGCGTTATAAGACTGCGTGAAAAGCAGCCATAGACGCCGTTAGGTCTTTGCGCTCACGCCTTGGCAGTAGATTTTTTTGCATTCACTTCAGAATAAATGAGAGTGGGGGTTCACGTCTGCGGCGTCATGTATACATGGTGGTGTTATTATTTACTTCAGATAACTTTAATGGATGACTTTTTGCAATGCTCTAATTATACGACCGTTTAAATTGAACGATCGTTAATTTAAAAATAATATAATAAATTCGCATTTTAGTCAACATATTTGAATTTTACAATGCTCAATTTAAACAGTCTATTAATTTTAGCAGTTCAAACGAGGAGAATATTATGAAAACAAATAAAAAATCACTAAATCAAAAAACAATTGGACGCAACATAGCGTTGGGATTGGGTGCGTTTACAATCATATTCGCTCTGGCAGTTTTGGCGTCTTGCGATAACGAACCGAAACCCCAAACATGTCAATACCCGAGTGGAACGGAACATTTGCCCGGCAAAAGCTGTTGCGCAATTCCATGTTGCATGTGCACAAAAGTTCCGGGAACAGTGGCGTCCAATGGACTGCCGATAACAAATCGTCAAAATATACCACAAGCCCAATTCGACACACTCGTTGGTTTGATCAATCAAGCTTTAGCCGCCCCTGTTTTGGCGCTTGCAGCAACTGGAATTAAAAGCAAAATTATAGAAATAAAGGTTATGAATTCAAATGGATCCGTAACCGTCACAAATAATATTATTATTGTTTACAGTAATAGCACTATGCTTTCTGTTCGTAGTCAGTTGGAAGATTGGGCATGGGATGAAGGCTACCTTTCGATGTTGCAACAATTCGATAATTCCAAGAACACTGTTCGTATGACGTTTGGAAAGGTTATGGGACAGCCTACGCGAAGCGCCTGACACCGAAGTTGTCTGGTGTACCAATACATAACACCACTACAGATAGCGTGATGCCGCAGATGTGAAACCTCGCTCTCATTTATTCTGAAGTGAACGCTAAAAAATCTACCGCCAAGGCGCGAGCGCAAAGTCCTGACGGCGTCTATGGCTGCTTTTCATTTAAGTCTTATTAACGCAATTCGCGAAGCGAAGGAGCTACGCACACTTATATCAAACCCAGCAACCCTAGCCGGCAGGGCTTTGCGCTCGCGCCTTGGCGGCACCTTTAATCATCAGCCTGTAAATACTTTGCCTTGAAGAAAGCCAGATTTACAGGGAAGAATTCAGGATCCACTGGCGGTTCTGCGGATAATATAAAGTCGTCAAGCATTATGTTTCCTTTTTGTTCTTCCTTGTCAATTATTAAATCGTATTCGATGCTTACATATGAATATATTTTTTTATTATTGTATTCTTCGCTGATTTTTTTATAATCATTTTCACTAATATATCTTTCTATGAAGATAGAATAATTGTTAAATTCCGAATCAGAGGCATCTTCTCTAATTACAGGCTCGCTCATTTCTGAAAACAGTATATTTCCGTTCTCTTCTGAATAGATTAAATTAAAAACGCCTCCTTTGGCGTCTCCTGTTTCGTCCGTTGTATTATTAAAATAGATGTATATATTTACATTATTTCTATCTAGTTTTATTTCATAATCGCCTGCGGATATTATGCCGCCTGTAAACTCGAAGTTCTCAATATGATAGCTGCCAATGTATTGAACAGGTATGCAGAAGAAATTGCCTTTATCATTTTTTAACAAAAATATAGATAAAGTGTCCTTTAATGATAACTCATAATTGCGTTCGGACGCGCAATTTGTAGATATGCCGGAAAGAATAAAAATTAACGAAGCCGTAAATATCAATTTTCTATCTATATTCATGTTAAAATCTTAGTATTATTTTTTTATTTTGTCAATATTAAGATACCGTTAACAATCAGATAATTTTTCGTATTCACCCGCGAAATAGTCCGCCAGATATGCGTGTCCTTTGATGAATCTGTCCGGATCCATTACGGCGTAATACGCCTGGCTTGCTTTCTGTTCGTGATCGAATAGCACGTAACTATTGAACCACCCCGCGCCGAATTTATTCCAGATCGTCACATGGTCAATTATTTTTTTATATTTTTCAAATAATTTAAACATCAAGGCATATTGATACGCGATTGTGTCAGCTTGTTTTTCATTTAATATATCAGGAGCAAGCGCTCTTCCGCCGGGAGCGGATTCAGGCTGTCTAATATCAATCTCTGAAAAGCAGATCGAATCCAGCAGTCCTTCGTCAATAAGAGTAGAAAAGAGATCTGCTGACTTTTGCGTAAGACTCGCTAAATTCGGTTTTATCGTGTCGTGTCCCTGGATACCGATACATTCAATCAGATTTCTTCCATCATATAACGGATCAGTTTTCCATACCTGGTTCAGTTCCTTTGTCATATTGTAAATTACTTTTGCTTTGGTATAGGTTGAAAAGTCGTAATCATTGTAAATTAAAAGCGGAGGTTTTTCGTTTACAAAAATATCAATGCTGCCGCCGTCGTCATGATTATCCGTTTTCATGTATTCAGGAACAATTTTTGAATCATTGTAATGCGCTTTAAATTTTTCAGCCATCTGCGCGTTAGGAACGGCAATGTGCGCGTATTTAAAAAGCAGATACATATAATGCTGGCGCGTATCGTTATAATCGTTATCTGTCATTGCCATCAGCCATGAAACGTGTTTCAGCAGACACTTCCACTCTTTGTCGCTGTTCTGGGCAAGCAGAACATGCCTGCTTTCATGCACTTCAGCGTTGACAACATCAAATGAATGAAAGGGTATTATGCCGCGTTTTTCACAGGAACCGTATCTGGTATCCGCGGTCATAAAATGACGCATTTCATATAAAATATGATTAAAATAAATTCTGCGCGCAGTTTCTTTTTTTACTTTCAGGAACGGACCTTTCGCGTCATAGCCGTTTGCGTAAAAATGTCCGTTCTCGTTCCATTGCTTGTTTTCAATATTCTCAGGGATTATCTGGCACATCCACGCGGGAGACTGATTAATCCACGCAAGGCAATGCCCGTGAAGTTTATAATCACCTGCTTTCTTTTTTTCAATATAATAATCCGTCGGAATATCCCATTCCGCGTCCTTTTCATCATCAGAGGTAAATTCAAAATCGGAGTATTCCTTCCTTAACCAATGAGGCGCGTTAATATGCCTTTCCGGTTTTAAATTTCTGTGAGAAACAAATAAATCAAAATGATAGCCGCCCAGGGTGTTGGGAGTAATTTTCCCTGCCGCGTCTGTTCCCATAATAAAATATCCGTTTTCAGGATTGTACTTGCTTTTAACAGGAGGAACTTCGTTGAAATTTTTCGTGTTTTTAACATCAGGGATCGGCACTCCGTTTGGATCAAGTTTTGTTATTCTGATATTACCGAGCATCAGAAGACCGCCTGAAACTTCCGCGTCAATTTCCGTCTGCAAATCAATGTTGAGAAATTCCCATTTGCCGTCCGCTACAGGAACAGCCGCCTTGATTGATTTTTTAAACCATGTTTCATCATTATAATAGCCGCACCTGTGATCGATATTAAAAGTATTAACGCCTTCAAGATCGGATGTGCGGATGGGAACGCGCGTTTTATTTGTGCCTTGAGAGCCGGAACTGTCCTGCGCTCCCGCGCCTCCCGAGCTTGTTGACCAGATTTCAAATTTTAAATATTTATCAGCGGCGTTTCTGGAATAATAAAGATCAAATTCAATGAACGTCTGATAATTTACATCGAGTGCGGAACTGATGGGCGCTCTTATGCCGTAACCGCCGAATGGTCTTCCCGACACGCCGGGATCGAAAAATGTCGTGAGCAGAATCAGCTCGCCGTGTTCAAAAGGATTATCAATCATTGAGAAACTGCTTTTACTGTTCGGCAGAACGCGTCCGTCATTTGTGCGCCACGGCTTCCACGCGGAAAAATCATCTTTTAAATTAAATTCGTATACGGAAATTCTTTTTAAGCCGACCCCTGGATCGCCGCGAAAATATGGATCAGCGCTGCTATTGCTGCTACGCATAAAATCCGCGGCACACTTCGGCGGCAGACGCGGCGTCGGGCGTGTACGCGTCCGCGCCTATTTCATCCGCGAAACCCTGCGTAACAGGAGCGCCGCCTACCATTACTTTTACTTTATCACGCACACCGGCTGCGGAAAGTGCGTCAATAACATCTTTTTGAGCGGACATTGTCGTAGTCAAAAGCGCGGAGAGACAAAGCACTTTCGCGTCCGATTCTTTTACTTTTTCAACAACCATTTGCGTGTCACAGTCTACGCCGAGATCTTCAACTTCGATGCCTTTGCCTTCGATCATCATCCTGACAAGATTTTTTCCGATGTCATGCTGATCGCCTTTGACAGTGCAGATTATCGCTTTGCCTACGGGCTGCACACCTGCTTTCGCGAGAGCCGGTTTCAGCGCTTCTGTCGCCTTGTTCATCGCGCGTGCCGCGATTAAAACTTCCGGCACAAAGACTTCGTTCCGTTTAAATTTTCCTCCGATTATATTCATTCCATTCATCAGGGCATCCTGAAGAATATCCGCGGGCTGCGCTCCGGCATCAAGCGCCTTTTGAACAGAGCCGACGATATCTTTAGCTTTTCCCTTTTGAAGAAGTTTAGAGATTTCATTAAAAATTTCACTGTAATCAGACATATTATGCTCCTGATACTATTGATATAATATAGAATAACCTATTTTTTGTTATAAGTCGAGTATTTTGGTTGTAATTTTTTATATCAATTTGATATAATGAGCCACAGCCGCGTCTTTGACATACCCGGCTTAGGTTCTAAAATCAGGAGAAAAAAATGATAATTGCATTAAAACCCGGCGTCAGCGGGGATGAAATAAAAAAAATTACCGCTGACCTTGAAATATTGGGCGTAAAAGTTGACGCCTCTCAAGGGTCTTCGCAGGTTGTTCTTGGTCTTGTAGGTGACACCACAGTTATAAATGATGAAGCGCTGAGAGCTAATCGTTTTGTTGACAGAGTTATCCGCGTGCAGGAACCATATAAACGCGCGAACCGCTTGTTTCATCCTTTGGATACGGTTCTTGAATTTCAATGCAAAGAAAGAATATCAAAGATCGGAGGCGGTGTTTTTTCCGTTATCGCAGGTCCCTGTTCTGTTGAAAGCAGAGAGCAGCTTGTTTCTGTCGCGGAAGATGTAAAAAAATACGGCGCGGCTTTTCTGCGCGGCGGCGCGTTCAAGCCAAGAACAAGCCCTTACAGTTTTCAGGGAATGGGCTGCGAAGGCATCGATCTTTTGGTTGAAGCGAAAAAAGAAACAGGGCTTCCGATTGTTACGGAATTAATGGAAATAAGCCAGATTGAATTATTTGAAGACGTTGACATGATTCAGGTAGGCGCAAGGAACATGCAGAATTTTAATCTTTTAAAAGAACTTGGAAAATCAAAAAAACCGATTCTTTTAAAACGCGGAATGGCGTCTACAATGACCGAGCTTTTAATGGCGGCGGAATATGTTATGGCGGGCGGAAACAGCAAAATTGTGTTATGCGAGCGCGGCATCCGCGGCTTTGATAATTTTACACGTAACATTCTTGATCTCGCGATTGTTCCCATGCTGAAGAAAAAAACGCATCTGCCTGTTATTGTTGATCCAAGCCACGCGACCGGTCTTTCGTGGATGGTTCCCGCCATGTCAAAAGCCGCGATTGCTTCGGGCGCCGACGGCCTTATTATAGAGGTGCACAATGATCCCGAGCACGCTCTCTGCGACGGCGAGCAATCGCTTATGCCGGAGCAGTTTAATAATTTAATGGGAACACTCCGCAAATACGCGGAAATTGAAGGAAAGGTTATCCAGGATTTTTAATGTCAAAAAATATAAAAGATTGCAATGTCGGTATCATTGGTCTTGGTTTAATGGGCGGCGCGATTGCCAAAGCTCTAAGGACGCAGTGCGGCGTTAAACAAAACCGGCTCTTTGCCTGCAATAGAAGCGGCGAAACACTCAGCGCCGCGCGTAAGGCTGGTCTTATCGGCAGAGGTTTTGACCTTTGCGCTGTCGGAGAAATGCTTGCGTTATGCGACATTGTTTTTCTCTGCCTGAACCCTTCGTCGATACTTCGTTTTCTTGAACAATGGAAAGACGCTTTTAAGAGCGGCTGCCTCATTACAGATATCGCCGGAACAAAAGAAAGTATCGCGGCGGCGGCGGAAAAATTCTGCGAAGACAGAAGTAACGATAATATTGATTTTATTCCGGGACACCCTATGGCAGGCGCGGAAAAAAGCGGTTTTAACAATGCAGGGCTTTGCAATTTTAACGGGAAGAATTATATTCTCACTCCTATTTCACGTAACAGACCTGAGAATCTAGAGTTTTTAAAAAATCTTATAACGCGAATGGGTTTCTCGCGCATTACAGAAGTTACCCCTAAAGAACACGATCGTAAAATAGCTTTTACAAGCCAGCTTTGCCACGTAATAGCCGCCGCTCTTATCGACTGCGAAAGCGATACGGAAATCACGCGTTTCGGCGGAGGCAGTTTCGAAGACTTAACGCGCATAGCCATGCTAAACGCGCCAATGTGGACTGAACTTTTCATGGAGAACCGCGGCGCGCTTTTGGATCGCATAGAACAGTTTGAAAAAAGCCTTGACGCGTTAAAAGAACTGATAGAAAGCGGCAGCGCGGATGAACTTGAAAAAAGGCTTGCTCTTGTGCGGGAGAGAAGAGTTGAAATGAGTAAGAAGTAACAGAAATTACCGCGAACATTAAGAAAAGGATGTTATGACTGCCGTTAATCTTTTAATATGGATTACAGTTTACAGTGTATGTCTCATTCATTTAATGTTGTTTGTTATAATATACTCGAAGCATAAAAAAAGAATTGAACTGTTTTATATAATTGTGCTTTTAAACATGTTATTATTGGCGGTAATAATAATGCTGTCTCTTGTATTTGATATACAAAATATTATACCAATAATTGTTAACTGCATACTGCTGCTGTATATTACTGTTCCCCTGTACGGATATTATTTATTCGGCGTAAAGAAAATATATTTTTTATTAATACCGGTATTGATTACAGCGGAAGCGGTTATCGAAAATATTTTAATGTCGTATCGAATTTATAACTTTTTATATTTATCAAGAACCATTTCATATATTTTACTGCTGATACCGGTTTTTATTCATACAAAGAAATTTGAAAAAGACTCGCTGGAATGGATTATGCAGAACGTAACAAAAAAAACTGTAATTATATTCCTTGCGTTTATGATAATTTTTATACCATTCTCAATGTATCTGTTTGAAATATCATATATATCTTCGCTGTGGTGGGCGGCGTTCACATTATCGTATCAGATACCGGGACTGATATATTGCAAAAAATACCTGTTCAGCGCAGGCAATGAGCCTAAAACAGGAACCGCTGGCAAAACCGCTATATCATCGCTGTCAAAAAGAGAGAACGAGGTTGCTTCGGCAATTTGCAACGGTTTGAAATACGCGGAAATCGCGGACAAAATGTTTATTTCCCTTTCCGCGGTAAAAAAGCACGCCTACTCAATATATAGAAAATTGGGAATAAATAATAACCGCGAATTGATGCATATTTTCATGGAATTCCGGGAAAAAAACGCGCAAAACGGATAAATATTTAAAAAAAGTATACTTTTTCTTACTACCATTTTAATATTACAACCGATAAAATAAAATATATCTGTATTTATAGGGAGGAATTTTATGAAAAAGACAGCGAAGAAAATCGCTATGGCTGCGGTTATATTAATGCTCGCCGCAGGCTTTACCGGGTGTTTCACTACCGCAGTTGTAGATTACTTCCCAATAGCGGCAGTAGTTACAGTTCCTCTCGACATTATAACTTCTCCGGTTCAATTGGTAATTTATATTGTTGAGAACACAAACAATATAATACTGGTTAATAAAGCCGCAAAAGCGGATTCATTTGATACTTTTTCCGATGAATCATTTTTTTATCCTAAAGATAATCTGTTGTCTTTAAAGGAAAAATTCGACTCGCTGCCTGATGAAGAAATTGCCTTCTTTACGGAAACTATAAATTCCTTTTCGGAAAAAGAAATATCCGCTTTAATTAACGCGTATAAAAATTTATCGGAAGAAGAAATAATTGCTTCGGCGGAAATTTTAAACTCAATGTCAGATGAAATGCTTATCGCGGCATTGAACAGTTTTAAAGATATTGATTTCAATAAGTTAAATTAGAGGAGGAAATAATGAAAATTAATATTAAATTATGGCTCGTTTTAATTTTAACATCTTATTGTTTTATTGGATGCGCAAGCGTCAGCGGCGTATATAAACCTGATCATTCATTCGCGGAAAACGAGAGGGATTCCGCGTTAGTGGTATTCGGAAAAGGCGTCAGCTTTATTGATTACGAAGGAACAGAATATCCAAAAGGCGTAAGGAGAACATTCCAATCACCTATGTTATTTCCCTCCGGCATTCCGTTAAATATTAGAGTATTCATTTATTGGGAAGGAAACAAACCGGGATACAGAAGAAGAGGAATCTTTAATTGTCCGCCGCTTGAATCAGGCGGTGAATATTTAATTACTTTTGATTATAAAGAAAAAGGCGTTTTTGTTAAAATACCCGAAGACGGTTATTCAATTGTAATATCAAAAAGATCGGATATGCCGGGAACAGCCAATAAAGCCGTATACGAACCTGTTTACAAGCAGGAAATACCGCCGCTTTAAGCTGCTTTAAGCAGCTTAAAGCGGCTTTTGAAAAATAAAATTTTCACATCAGCACCATCGAGAAAAACGTAACCGTATTTTCGCCGTTGTTATACGCAATGCCCGCTGACTTGCTCAGCGCAGTTACGTCGATCCCTGCCGCTTCAATTGAACCAATACGCATCTCCGGAAATGGACAAGGTTCGGGGAAAGAGCAGGTATCGCAGATGGGGCAGCTTCCCGCGCCGTAAACAGGAGCGTTAGCAAATCTTTTTTTTACTTCGGCGGTAAGCAGCGTATGAAGACGCCTTCCTTTTGTCATTCCGTCATAATCGAAAGAATCTTCAATGCCGTGTACGGTTGTGAATACCAAAACATTTTTAAAGGAGAGAATTTTTTTCTGCTGTTCTTCCATTGATTCGCAGGCTGGCGGACATGTCCAGGATTTATTATAACAGCCGCAAAGATTTTGCCTGCAATAATCAATCAGTTCAGCCGAGAAAGTTAACGCGCCTGCCGGCAGCCGCGCCTGCTCGTGAACCGGAACGCCGGCAGAAGCGGACGCTTGCGCCAAAATATCAACCACTAAATTATCCTTAAAATAAAAGCACTATTAACCCGAAAAATATTAACAATATTATAATACTTGCGATAGTTTCAAACAGAATTATTTTCATAACATTGCTATATTGAAGTTTTGTAATATCGGCGCCCGCAAGCCCGAGAAACTCGCCTGTTTCTTTGTGGAAAATCGGCGCGTACGCTGAAAGCCTGACGCCGTATTTAGTGTCTTCAAAGTTCATGCTGGTAACCGGAATCTGTTTATCATACGCTTCCCTGTTTGCGTCAACAAGTTTATCTTCAACGCCGGGCGCTGTATACATGGGGTTTGACGGATCCTCGCCGCCTATTACATACATCATCGTATCCTTATCAACGCGCGCTTCTGTATAAATATAAAAAACCTGATCCACATTTGCTTTTTTTATTTCCATCATTAATTCTTTTATACGGTTGTAGTAATCTGATTCGGTATCAAAGGTGTTTAAAAAATCTTCATAACCATTTGAATCAGACGCGATAACCGAAGCTACTGTTAACGCAATGGCTTTGCATTTTAAAACTAATTGTTCTCTGAGCACATTGGCTGCCAGATTATATGATATAAAGCCTGTAATCAATATTATTAAGCAAAATACGGAAGAGATCATAATAATCTGCTGTTTAATGCGTTTTTTTCTTATTTCTTCCAATGAAGACTTGCCGCTGTTCATATTAGATCTCCGGAATGATTAATAATATAACATATTTCTAACTATTTCAAGCGCACAGACTTATATCATTTTACAGCGGTTTATTTCCACAGCACATACACGCTGAAAAATTCATTATCGTAATTTATGCGGAACATCTCGCCAAAGCGATCAACAACCGCCATGACGCTTTCAAGCCCGATGCCGCCGCTGCCGCTCCTCTTTGTGCTGACAAATTTCTCGCCTTCCAGCATAACCTCGCCGTCAAAAGTATTGCGAACCATAAGAATAAGCTGCGCTCTGGAAACATCCGAATCTTCGGTTTCAGGCTGCGTGTTCGCGGAAGGTTCACCCGCTGGTTTAAGCACCAATTTTATCTGACGGTTAATTTTATCCGGTTCCAGTTTTTGACATGCCTCCACAGCGTTTTCCAGCAGGTTGCCGAGAACTATACACATCTCATAATTTGGCAGAGAAATACCGGGCGGTATTAATATTGTTACATTAAAATCGATATTTAATTCCTTGCATTTTCTGGCGTAATCGGAAACAAGAGAATTTATTACGACATTGCCGCAAAAATTAGGCAGTTCCCTGTTCTCAAATTGTTCGTGCAAGCCGTTTAAGTATTCCCTGCTTTTTTCCAAATCGCCGTTTTGAAGCATGTCAAGCGCGGTTTTTAAATGAAATTTATAATCGTGTTTCATTATCCTGAGCGCGTCGAACTGTTCGTTTATTTTTTGATAGTGATCTCTTCCTGTAGCGATAATATCCCGCGAAAAATCAGCCTCATATTTCTGTTTCATTCTTTCATGCGTGTTGATAACGGCGAAAAGCAAAATTACAAAACTCCACATGATAAAACACATAACCGCAAGCGCCATTATCCGGTTAAAATTAAACAAAGGCGGTAAAAATTCCAGTAAAAACCACGAAGCCGCCGCGCTTAAAAAGTAAAAAATCCATTCCTTCGCGCGCCCGTAGGCAAATACTTTTTTAAACAGATTTCTCCCGAATTTAAACGCGAGTATTATATAAATAATGTATAAAATAAAGGTAATAATAATCTGCATTAAATAGCTTATGTTGTCTCCGTAAGGAAGAAAAAAATCCGCGAGCGTTATTCCGAGCAAACGTAAAAATGAAATTATTGTCATTAACATAAAAAACGCGAATATTCTCTGAAAAAGCATTTCTTTAAAAAGCAGAATAACAAGCGGAAGGTAAAGAAGAGACTGAAATATTTTTATATTATCGTTTAGCTCAAAGAAGCCGTGCAGAATTAACGGAATTATGATTAATCCATTGGCTGCCGTTATAACCGCAAAGCTGCCAATGGTAAAAAAAAGGGATTTTTTACCGGTCAGGCAAAGCATCAATATAATAACGCTGCTTATTACAGAAAAAAAGGGAATAATAATCAAGGCTGTTTCTTTAATCACATGTCTTTTCCCATTACGCGTCTAAAATACAAATCGCCGAACTCTTTAAAACTTTTTGATATAGGCGCTTTTCTGCCGCATTGCAGAAATATTTCATTGCCGCTAATCTGCGAAACTGCGTCCAAATTTACAACGTAGGATCTGTGACATTGCGCGAAACGTTCATCCGACGTTAACAGCGGCAAAACCTCGTTTAATGATGTGAATATCACAATCTCGCTTTTGTCCAACAGGCGAAAATAAACATTTTTATTAATAACTTCCACAAAAGATATTTCATGAAAATAAACAAACCTTGTCATGTTTCTGGTTTCTATTTTAATGCCCGCGGTGTCTTCGAAAATTAACTTGTTTTTAATCTCGTTTAATAACCTTGCGACGTCTTCCTCGTTGACAGGCTTTAAAAGATAAAAAAAAGCTTTTACCTGATATGATTCAACTCCGTATTCTTTGGAAGCGGTCAGAAAAATAATCTTGCCGCCAAAACCTTCGGCGCGCATTTTTCCCGCAAGTTCTATGCCGTTCATTTCCGGCATTATAATATCAAGGAAGCAAACGTCAATATTCGCGCCTGTTTTTATATAATTTAAAACATCCTGAGCTTTTAAAAAACACACAATATTCGCCTCAATGTCCGCTTTTTTAACAGCGTTTTCCAGCTTTTGAGCCTCATCCCATATGTCGTCACAGATGAGAATATTCATGGCTACTATTTTACCATATTATATTAAAAAAAGCCGTTGTCTTTTAAGGTAATTTGCATTTTACGCCGTTTCAGGCGCATGTTACGCCAAATCTTCAAAATACGCTTTTTTTATAATATTTAGATGTTAAAATGTGTAAATAAAGAACCTCTGAAATAAAACCATGTCTGGCAGGACCACCGCGCGTCGCGCGGCTGCGGTTTACTTCAGAGGCGTTCTAATTATACCAACTGTATGGGAGGTATGCAAATGAAAAAGAAATTATTAAAAAACGGGTTAACCTGCATTATAACACTGCTTGTTTTATCAGTGTTTTTAACCGGTTGTCCTGATCCTTCAGGTAATCCCGGCGCTGGACCTGGCAGCCCCGTAGTTTTAGGGAGCAACCCCTTGTTCAGCGGCAGCTTTGAAGGGTACGGCGAAGTCGGCGTTATCCAGGTTTTTAATGAAAACCAGGTGCAGGGCTCACTCTCAATACGCTCCGCGCGCAATCTCGGAGCTTTTGACACGAAACTTGTCGCTGCCGTCGAAGTCGGTAAAAACGGCGATGTGATTCTGCTTGAAGGACCTTATGATCCTGTCAGCGGGATGTTCAATCTTTCTGCCAGAACCGATGACTACGTAATCATGCTCACAGGCGCTATGGATGATAGTAAAGAGTTCTTTTCGCCTGTTGTAACTATTCTAAAACCGGATGGAGACAACTGGGTCGGGGGACGCGCGATTATTGAACCGGATCCGGCGGCTGATTTCACCAAGATGGAAGCTACAAGCATGACAGCACCCAATATGCCGGCTTTAATTATAGGAAGGCATGAGCAATACAACGAGTGGGATGATCCGGCGGATGGACCTGCCTTCGTAACACTCATTTCACCTGCCGGGCTTGTTCTTCTTGAGCGGGGCGACGGCGGAGTATATAAAGAACGCGATGATGGATGTATACCTTTTGTCGAGGTTGATCAAATCAGCAGCAGGGAGATTCATGCTATTATTTCGAATAACCATTTTGACGGGTTAGATTGGGAAACTCATGGTTTTCCAGCCTATGTGTATGATGTTACCGGTTTCGATATCGAAACTAATAAGGTTTCCATGACCCAGGAAGATTGGGCGAAAGTAAGTTGGACGAAGTATGAGTTGTGGCTAATAGAAGAAAAAGAACTTACACCTGTCCGAATGTACAATAAAAGGAGCATCACAATCTCTCAGGGAATGTTAGAAGGGGAACTGCTGTGGGGTTTCTCCGGCGATCAACCTGGCGGGGTACCAGACGTAGCAACCGTCGCAGAAGCGCGCGCTTTGTCTATGAAGACAGGATCGCGTTTGTGGTGGCCGCAAAATTTTGTTGTAAACAATTTAATACTTTCATGGGGTGCTGTGGAGTATGCCGTCTCCTACAAAGTTAAAGTTGGATTTGATGGTGAATGGGTTACTGTTACTACACCTGAGTTTGACCTGTCAAATGACTTTCCT
>JGI24695J34938_10001440_pt1 | contig 20143 bp, 24 predicted proteins | sample TergutCo191P3_FD_34938 | JGI IMG/M metagenome (IMG submission 34938)
ATAAAATCGAATTCCTTGACCGGGCTTTCCCGCAGCAAATGCCCTGAAAGCGTAGCCATGTTATTGGCGCGGAAATTATTATCCTCACGCGGTATGTAGTACTCAACCAGCGCTTTTTTCCCTGATTGAAAAAAGCAGACAGCGTCCCCGATAATAGTCCCCTGCAGGCTGTCGCTGCCGTGGCGGCTGTTAAGCGCCGCCTGAACGTTTGTCGCGCGCGTTCCCGGAGGGATTACCCACTCGGCGGTTTCCGTGCCGATAACAAGCCCTTTATTAACAGCGAGCCATTTTATGGAATCGTTCATATCGGAAGCGATCTCGAAAGTAAAGCCGTTGTCAGGGGTAGGGTAGGAATCAATNATAAAGTCTTTNGTGTAAAACACGACCGGCGAGTCAATCTCAAATGAGTCATCATAATGGTTTCCCAATACCTGTTGATAAATATGCTCCGGTGTCCCGTATAAAGTAACGCTGGAACCATCTTCCTGAGGGAANGAGTACGTCAAAGACGCTTGAATGAAATNATGAAAATCATTAATAAAATTAATTAACTCGTTATCGTTAAAAACTAAAGCCGCGCCGCCGCTCCCGTTAGTTATTGTTCCTTTCGGGGTTTTCCCTTGAACGTAATTATATAAAACGCCTTTGTTGAAGTATCGCGAAACGTTTGAGAGAGTATACTCGCCTATAAGCGGCAATGAATAACTGAGCGGTCGAGGAAACGTATCGTATACCTTGAATTTCCCAACCCCGTACGACACAAAGCAGGTTCCCAGATTATAGTTAGGCGACACATAATTAATGTCGATATTGTCTTTCCATGATAAAAACGCGTCAAGCGTTTCCGGCGTGACACTCAATTTCGCTTTATTATTATTAAGCAGAAGNGTTTTCCCGTTTATATCAGATACCATAGTGTCTTCCGGGAAATACTTTGACAGCACGTAATACTCATTAACGCTTTTAGTGAATTTCTCAAATTCCTTCAGGTCGTTGATAATTATCTCGTTTTTTGAGGGTTTTAGTTTGCAGCTAATTAAAGACACGGCCTCTCTTTTCTCTGTTATAAATTTTTTATACGTAGAGAAATCACGAGCGCTCGCTGAGCCGCTTACGAATACCCGCTGCCGGTCGCTTCTCAACCCCGCGAAAACCAGCCTGTCGTTGAAAAAGGTCACGGTTCCCGGGTAATTGCCGTCTGTTAGCAGCCATCCGTTCTCAAGGTAATATTTATCAAGCTCATAATGACCCTCAGCGTTTATCTCCACATCGATATTAATTTGAAATCTTAAAATTGTGATAGCGGAGTCTTTATGCCTTACTTCCAGCGGAGCGTAATTCTCGTGGCATAAAATCATAGTGTCAAAGCTCTGCGCGCACTGAACTTCCGTAATCTCGGATAAATTAGCGTAAAGCGATAAATCATCGCGGCTATGAAAAACAGCCGGTTCCTCATTAATGGCGCAGTTCTCGATTTTATAAACCTTGATTGTCCCTGGGGACAGATAAAGCAGAAAACTCAATTCCCTGTTGATAACAAAGGGAATAACCCTGCCGTCGCCTTCCTCAAGTCTCAGGAGCCGTTTAGTCCCTCCTCGTCTCTCAATCCCGCCTGTCGGGATAACGTCAAAGTTTTCCAGTCTGGAAACGCCGCTGTAATACTGCGGGATATCAATCCTGCCGAAAAGGCTCTCGGATAACTCACCCGAGGCGAAGTTGGTTATTAACATATCAATCACCGTCTTTATTGTTTGATGTTTTGTCCCCTAATAGTTCCATTAATAGAGACACAACAGCCGGCGAGCATTTCTCAACAGGCATTGATTTTCGTATATAAATATCAATTTGTTTTGTCTCATTATTCCAACAGTATGTTTTATTACCTACAATGACACAGTTTTTTGTCGGCATTATTATCCCCCGATTCCCAGCTCGTCTGACCACCATTTATTTTCTTTAACTTTGGCGGCTTTTGACGCTCGGCTTGTGTCTACAGCCTCCTGTTTAACAAGAAGCGCTTCCTGTAAAAGCTGTGTGTGAAGCCTAGGCTGATCAGTTAATTTGATCGCCAGCTTAGCGGCCAGCTTCTTCTCGATATACTCAAAAAACTTTGGCTCGTAATCGACAGCGTTGTAGTCAGGGTAATCATGTAATGGCTCTGGGTCTTCCGGCGGGGTTTCTTTAATATCAGAGGGCCCGCCCGAATAAAGCGTTATCTCAGGGATTGTCCCCGGGGGCCCGGCTGTTAGATACTCATTCTCCGGTATTTCCCCTAGCCTCATCACGACAGAGGCGATAGGCGGCAGCGTCCTGCCGTTTGACACATACAGCAGCTCCGCTTTCGGATCGTCAGTCAGAATCAGTTTATCCTCAACAATAAAATACTCGTTATCCTGCAGCTCGATAGGTCTCGCGCAATCATAGGGCGTATCGTAGGCGTAAAGGTAATTATCGTTTCTCATAACAGTCCTGCCAGTCATAACAAGTTTCTCCCGTTTGCGGCCTCTTACCCACTCAACCTCAGATAACGCCTCAAGGAAAGTGGAAAGATAAAAAGACTTACACAGATTATAAGCCGTGTTTTTTAAAGCGATATCCTCTTCCGTTAACGGGCTTTGCCCGACAGCGATTATCGCGCGGTTAACCAAGTCAAGATTCATGTTCATGTGTTTAGTCCCTCTAATAAACGTACTTTATTGTTTATTAACACCATTAATTCATTCGCGATATCTTTTGGGCAATCGTTTATTTTACCTACTTTTTTTGAATAAATTTCCAGCTGACATGTTTCAAAATTCCAACAGTAAGTAATTTTTCCTTTTTTAATACAAACAATATCTTTATCAGTAGGCATTTAATCCCCCGCTCATAAAGTTATCAATTCCGCGATGGCGGCGTCTTTTCCCGCGCCTAAGATTTTTATAATTTTCGGGACTTTAGTTAAAAGCTCATCGTTATATTTAATACAATTAATCGCGCGATCAATTTTATCTAATCGTTCGGTAATTACGATAATTTGATCTACTTTGGAATTACTCCCTTCAAACGTTTGAAAAATATCCATACAATTTTCCTCCTGTAAAATACCTGACTGCCCGAAGGCAGCCAGATTAATTCGCGATAATTTAATTACTTAGCAAGCTCAAGCGCCCCGAAGGGGCGGCCCTCCTGTAATAAAATCGCCGTTAAGCGTTATATAAACAGCGTTTAACGTTACAAAATCTATAGTCTTTGTGACTGAAACAGCCTCATCCGTTACGCATTTAACGTTATATGACACTGTCCCCGTTTCTCTATCAATAAACATTTCCCCGAAAATAGGGACAGATATTGATACCGTATCCGGCGTGACATCACGGTAATCCGTGATGTTTCCGAACAAAGCGGCGTCAAGCGGAAACACCCGCGCCGCGCCGCCTTCCTGAGCTGGCGCGAAACCAATCAAGACGGCGGCCATCAGTAATAGAAAAAATAATCTTTTCATATTACCCTCCCGCGTAAAAAATGAGCGGCTGGCCAAAGGGCTTTCAACCTATATGAGCGCGCCGCGTGGCGCGCGTTCTTATTTCCGGCCGGCCGTTATATCAAGCGGCTAATCGCCGCCGGATATCACAAAAATTACTTACCAAGGTAAGTGTTGATGATCGCCTGAATCTCGCCTTCAAAATCACCGGAGACAGCGGCCTTCAGGTACTTGTATTTTGTTTTCGGGACAGGAAGGCCGTAGCCCTCTTTGATCATGTCAACAGTGACAGAGCCGCTTGTCACGATTGAGGCGTAGGTTCCGCTTTCCTCATCGCTTCCCTTAATCGTAAGCGTTAAAGGACCGCCCTTGATCTCGCCATCCGGCAGCTTCAGGTCTACTGTCATGCGCTCAATTGAGGCTTTACCCATGTTCATGGCGTTCGGGAAATCGCCGGCCGCGATTACAGCCCCAAAATCATTAAACTTGTCGTACATGAAATTAATCATAATTATTTTGTCTCCTCCGCGTCCTCGACTACGCTTTCGTCGTTTTTAATGACATCCATCTGCCTGCAGCGGATACCGCGCACATGGGTGATCGGCTTACCCCAGGGGTCTTCACGGGTGTGAACCACATTGGATTTATCGCTCGCCGCTTTATCGAGTTTGATAAGAATCGAGTCATTGGAGTACATGGCGTAAGTCGTGGCTCCTTGCGGCAATTTGTAACTGGCCTCGATAATCAACTCAACAAGCTTGCCGCCGGTAATATCTTTTGAAATGTTACAGATACGAATCAACGCTGATGGATCGCGAACGCAAAGCCCGTACTGCGCCGTGAAATACTCCACAGCCATCGGCAAAGCTTTTTTGGGATCGTTCGCGTCAGGCAGATGCTGCACGCCGAGATCCTGGCGGTCTACCCCGACGCTCTTTGATCCTTGCGGGTAAAGAAAGTGGAATAAGTCAGGACCGACGGCGATAATGTAAACGCTGGTCAACTCGCTTCCAGTACCGCCGGCGCTGATAACGTATTTGTTATCAACTTTATCACGGCGGAGTTTAAGACCGTTAAACTCAAAAACCTTATTTTTATCCGCGTTGATACACGCTTCCGCTTGCGTAAGGCCCATACCCTTGATGATACCGACAGCTTCCGACTGCCTTACCGCGTTTCTGTTTCCTGAGTGTTGAAGCAGCGCCTCGTCAACTCTGGAGTAAGCGCCGAGCATCGTTGTGTGGTCCTCAATACCCTTTGTTTGGGTCGCGACAGCGCTGACACCTTGATTATAGATACGGTGCTCTCCCATAGGCCCTATCTCTCGCTGCGTGGTTTTGTGAATCGTGCCCGAGTTACACTCGTAAGCCGGGATATCGATCAGCATCTCGTTTTTCAATCTCATAAGCTCTATGATTTTATACGGCTCGGGCGCGTTAGCGCGGCGAGCTAGCTCAAGAGCTGTCAATTGATCCGTCATGTTTAATGTAGGCATTTAATTAACTCCTTAGTCTTTGTAATCGAAGGAGCCTCCCTCTAAAATAGATTTCATGGAAGCTCCAGCGTCAACGCCCCGGGTGAACCCGCTTTCCGCGGTCATTTTCCCGTAAGCGATAAACGCTTTAATAATTTCCATCTCCCCCGCGAGACCCGCGTTAGACAGTAAACTCGCGACATTAGGACCCGCGGCGGTTAACCCCCGAGTAAGGTATTCCATGTTTTCCTTGTAAAGACCGCCGTACTCTTTTTCCAGAGCGGTGACAGTATCAACTTGTTTACGCCGCAGGCGTTCATGGAACGCTTTCTGGTTACGCTCGCCGATTTCCCGCAAGCCTTTAAGCATAGCGTCCGCCTGAGTCTCGGTCAGGTTAGCCGTGAAAGCGACCGCCGCGAACGCGGCGTTTTCGCTGTCTTTATCCTTAGCGAAACTGTAGCCGTCCGCCGCTTTAGGCTTGCCCGCTTTCTCCCAGAATTCCGCGACCGTTTCAGGTAACGCGTCTTTTCCCGGGAAAACAGCCGAGCCCGACTTGCCCTCAAGCTCAAGATAGGCTTTAGCGAATTCCGGGATAGACGCGAATTTAGCGAATTTCGCGGCTATCTCAGGGTTGTCGCGCATGTCCTGCCTCAACTGGTCTGTCCAGGGAGCCAGCTTGTTTTTAACTCCGCTTCCGGTTCCTTTTCCCCCCGCCTCATTATCCCCGTCAGGTTTAGAGACAGGCTTCTTTCCGTCAGCGCCGGCGGCGTCGGTTTGATTGAACGCCTTGTTTAATAACTCAGCGTTGCCGGCGGCCGCCGTCTTTCCGCCCTCCGCCGATCCGTTGGCGGCAATACCACTGGTATCGCCGCCTTTGACTTCATCCCCTTCCGCGAACCATTGAAGGTTTATCAGGTTTTTAGGTTCTGTCATTTTATTTGCCTCCCTCGCGAGCGGCGGTTTGAGCGATAAAGTCCGTTAAGGCTTTAGTGTCGCTTACTCCCAGCCGCTCCCGAATAAAAAATTTCGCGTACTCATTGAGAAAGCTTTCTTTCTCCGTTTTCGCCGTGTCAAAGAAAAATAAATCAGTCATCAGCATATTTAGCGCTATCATCCCTTTCTCACCGCTGAATACCTCGCGGCATGTCTTAACCAGCGCCTCGTTTTTTTCTTTCTCGGTTAATCTTTTGTTGTTCCAAAATCCGACAGTGGTTTCCTGGTTTTTCATACTCCTCCCATTCCAGCGCTTCGCTGGGCCATCTCAGCCAGCGCCGAGCCCGGTTTCACTGGCTCGTTTAATTTGTTGTAACCGCCGATTATGTTTTTCTGGGTTTCCATCTCCATAGCCTGCCGCTGTATCGTCTCTTCCCGCTCGGCTCGCTGTTTACGTATCATCTCAATATCTTTATCCTCGCGTATCGCTTCCTGCGGAAAGCCGACGCCCTCAAGGCCTCTTTTTAAAGTAGCGTCAAAGTCAACCACATCAAGCGAGTCGGGAGCGATTTCCCTGACAGCCCCGATGATATTAAGAGCCTGCGAGATACCGGCGGACTCATGGTATTTCTTCTGCGCCTGCGCTAAGGGGCCCATGAAATCAACTTTAAGATTAGCCTCTGAGCCGGCGAGACTGGCGGGCGGTCTCGGGATTTTCCTCTGGCGATAGAGAATGTTAAAGCTTCTTTGGATAATTTTTTCCAGAGCGGAATTTAAGTTCACGACCAGGTCTGAGAGTACCGCGGCTTTCTCCCCCTGCAGCTCCATAACGTAAGTCGCTGTCATTTTCTCCGAGCGCTGCTGCTGTAGAGCGAGAAAAAAATCAACATTAAACCAGTCTTTAACCTGATCTATTTTTTTATTGTATATCTCAAGAGTGATAGGAAAGTTTAACCCGGAGTTAACAGGCGTTATAATATCAGTCGGGTTTTTATAATAGTTATAACCGTTTGGCACAACGTTCTCAAACCCTCTCATTATATCAGGCACATTGTAAGCGGGCGATCCGGCCATTTGAGCTATTTTTAATATCTGCTCGTCAATCTTGTTAAGCACCCGGATATCGTCCAGCGCCTGAATTGAGGGAGACTCGCCGTAAGGGGTTCCGGTTACCGGCTCCCAGATAAAAACAGCGAAGGGAAATTCAGCGTACCCGCTTTCCATTAAAATTCTGTCTTCGCTCTCATCAATGTACACAGAGGCGTAAGGCATGTTTTTCGCGTCAGAGGATTTCTCATCATACTCGTCCCGCTTATAAACAGCGTGAATAATCGTTATTTCTTTCTCAACAGCGTCAGCGCTTAAAACGCGGTCAACTTCCTCCTGTTGTGTCTTACTCAGGTTCTCCCTGCCGAAAAAAGAGGCGGCTCCGCTTATCTTCATACAGTATCTGCGAAATACCGTGTCAACCTCATCGTACTCGTTTATATCTAAAAATATTTCCTGCGTTTTTAAGGTAGTGAAACGCAGCCTGTTCTCTCCGGTCACTTCGTCAATCAGCATAACGCCGTGCCCGTACTGGACAGCGTTCTCAATCATCGGCCCGGTCTGCTGATACAGGTTTGATTTTTTAAACTCGGCGTAAAGTTTGCGCTCGACTTCCTCAAGCCAGTCTTTCGCCCCATAAGCTTTATCAAGCTGGTTATGCTCGTCAAGAGAGAGTTTCTGCCAAACGATGTTAGGGGATATGGAATAGCCTACAAGCCCGGAACGCAGCGTGCGGCTGTATTGCGCGGGGCGGCCTGTGAACCGTTGAGAGCGTTTAGGTATTTTGTCGCTTGGATTGTCCCAGTTAAGGACGGATGTCGATACGTATTTTTGTACCGCTTTCCAGTCGGGAAGGCGTTTATCCCTTTCTTCTTTAAGGTGATCATAACGCCGTTTAAACCCGGCGACCCTTTCTTTCTCCGTTAACTCACGGCGCATAGACTCTCCCACCGCGAATTAATTAAAGCCCGCGGAATTTAGGTTCGCATCTATGACATCCGTTTCTAGGGTAGCCTTCGATTACTAATTATTTATATAACATATATTTATAAAACATGTCAAGCGTTTTTAATCGTCCGCCAGCGGATCGTACCGCGCGCTTCGCTTCGCCGCGAAGTTCCAGCCGCCGTTCTGTTTGCGCAGCCAATCAGCGGGGTTATGCGCGAAATCGCTCATCATCGCGTATCGCGCCTCATCGTAAATATGATCCTCAAGGTTTGAGTTCACGTCCTCAGGATCGCTTACGCTGGGCGTTAGAACGGGAATTGTCCTTATAAAATCAACGCAGTGATCGAATATTAAAAGCATCGGTTTCTGATCCTCGCATAATGTTTTTAACCTCTGATGAAAAATAGCGAGGCCATTCGCGCGATCCTTGTCAGCTCGTATGGTTTTGAATCCGGTTTCGCCATCAGCGCCCGCTTTCTCAAAATACTCGATTTTCGATGGCGCGTCTTTATCTTTCGCCCACATCGCGGTATCAGCGACCATTTCCGTGACTCCTTCAGCTAACGCCATCTCCCACGCTTTAGCCGCGATATCAGCGGTGCTCATTTTTACGCCTACGTTTATTTCACCTTTCTCGCATCCGTACCACTCGCCGTAACGTATCATGCGGCCTTCGGAATTAACAGCCCACTTGCCAAGAGAGAATGGTTTAGCGTGGCCCCAGTCGAATGAGTAAAACTTTTTCCAGTCTCCGGAAGGCAAAGCGAACGGTTTAACCACATGTTTCTCGCGCCTGAACTCGTCAAATACCTGCCCGGCGAAAATGTCCCAGTCGCCGTTACGCAACGCCCTGTATAAATGCCCGGGTAATAATTTGAGCCTTTCCGCGTAACCGGGATCGTTTTTCATAAGAGCCGGATTATCCTCAAGATTGGAAGGAATAAAACATCTTGTTATCGGCAGCCCGCCTGTCTCAACTGTTTTATGTATTTTAAAAGGCTCGTATCCGTCAATGAACCTTGTTTTTATCCAGGCGTGGCCTACGCCCCCGGGGTTGCCTGAGCCCCTCATGTAACACGGAACGCCCTTAGCGCTGCGGCAGCGGGTAATCATATAACGCCAAGCGTAATCAGTGGGGTAGTTGCCTAACTCGTCAAACGCTACCCACGTATACTGATGACCTTGATAGCGCAGCACGTGTTTATCCTGCTCCAAATATCTGAACTTGAGCGACGCGCCATTCGGAAATAGATAATCACGGCCTTTGTTAATTAACTTGCCGCCCAGCGGCTCGTATATCTCTTTCGCGCGCGTCATTAATTCCTCTAACTCATCATAAGTTCTCCTGAATATTATTCCTTTCCAGTACTGCCCGTATTTATTCACCCCCGCGTAAAAATCCAAAAGGAGAAAATCACTCTTGCCTCCGCCTGCGGCTCCCCCAAAGAATAACTCAAACGCCGGGCATTTTAACGCGAGCGCTTGTTTATAACTAGGTTTCCATAAAATATAACTGGCGCTCTCCTTATCAATACCTGTCATTTTTTGAGGGTTTTTACTCATCGTTTCTATCCCGCGAGTCAGGCTCTTCGTTCATTACCTCATAGTCCGCTTCCACGGCGTTTGGCGTTGTGTTTGATTCTGTTTTTTGTAACGCGTCTATGTCCTTATCCGTAAGGCATACGACAGGGTTTATTATTGTTGTTCCCTCAGGCGCTCGTGAGATATCGTGATACTGCGCGAGTATATCTATCGCTTTATTGCGATCGTAAAGTTTTATCTCATACCCATTTTTTGTTTTTTTTATGCCTGTTATACATATAGCGAGATCTCCCAATTCGCTTAAGTCTTTTGTTTTTAACCCTCCGTATTTGTCTAATATATCTTTGGGGTTGTAGTAAGCGAGGGTGTTAAGATAATCAAGCAGCTTATATTCGCTTATCCTGTCCTCATCATTCTGACGCGCCCGCAGCAGCTTCGCTATAGCTAATTTAATTGAGTTGTCTCGCATAAGCCGTGAGGCGTTTGACTGTATTGAGGAGACCGCGAGTTCTTTCCCGCCGTTTCCATACGCTTTTATATACGCGGCTGTAGCGTTTAAAAAACACGATCTATCGGTGCAGTAGCACTCGACAAATAATTTTTGCCGGCCTTTTAACCCTTCCCACCATATCGGGTTTTTTATGAATAAATCTTTTTGTTCCGCTTCCTTCGGCATATTATCCCTTAATAAAAAAGGCTCTCCGCGCGAATTTCGGGCCTCGCTATCCCGAGAATTCACGTAGAGAGCCTCCGGTTTTCCGGCGGGCTTTTTCCGCTTAAATTATTTATAGTTTATTTTTATATCTTTTGTCAATATTTTTATTATTTATTATTTCATGTTCGTTACTCCGCGAAGGCGCGGGGCTTTTTCACGAAAAAAACTTTTTATATAAAAGATTTTTTATATATCAATGTTTTTAATTTTTCAATTTTTCTAGGTTTTATAGCGCGGACGCGCGGAAATTTCTATAAGTCTATATAACATATAGATTTAAACTCCGCGGGACTATTAAAAACACTCCCGCGGAGGGTTCGCGCCCTCGCGGAATCTATCGTAATATCGCTTTAATTCACGTCTTTTTTAAGTGTTTTTCAGGCGCTCCCTCATTGAGTTGAGGATGAACCCCGTGAGAAATGACCGCTCCGCGCCGCGCTGGGCGTTTGCCTCGCGGAGCGGTCACTGAGTTGATTGATTTATTTTTCCGGTTATTTATCTAATAGCGGCTTACCCGCCGCCGTCAAGAGGAGGGCTCGTCTTATACCTCAGTCTTATATTTAAATAGTGGGTCTCATCGCCTAATGACGACACTCGCTTTTTTTTCAACTTCGCCCCTAAGTACTCGCCGAATGTGCTCTTAGCCATTATTTTTGTTATGCGCTCATTCGTTGACGCCCATTTATGGAAATCCTCGTACATGTCAGTGGCGCTCTCAGCGTTTTCTTTCGGTATTATTTTCTCGCCTTCCGCTTTCTCGGTGCGCTCTTTAAGCCAGCGCCCCACAAGGTCCTCGCTCTCCATATATTCTTCCGACGCCTCATCCACGACAGCGCATTTCGGGAACGCTCTGGGTCCTTCGCCTCCCCTGTAATACTCATGTGCGAACCAGATTAACACCGCGAGTATTTCCGGCGCTTCCTTTCTCATTAAATGTTTGTGATAATGCGTCTCACGCTCATTCTCAGGCACGGTATAATCGAAAGGCGCCATCCGGACGCGGCGTCTTACGGAAAGCCCAGTGTCCCTCAGTTTCAATTTCTGATTACTCCCGACAGCGATTTTACACACAGGGGTAAACTTGAAATCATCCATGTGCTTTCTCTTGCCGTTCATTTCATCGCCTGACACAATCGATTTTAACTGATCTAAATTTAAACTCCCTTTCGGCGCGTCCGCCAATACCCCAAGCCGAATCCCAGGCAGGCAGGCTAGATCAAACTGGCTTTGGAATTTGTTCTCAATCACTATGTCTTTCGGAAGCGCTATCGCGTAGTCGCCGAATAAGGCCATCATCAATAATAAAAGCTCGGACTTGCCGTTCGCCCCCTGCCCGTAAAAATTGACGAAGAAGGAAGCGCCGTTGTCCCCCGTAAGGCAGTAACCGAAATATGATAATATATAAAAAGATAACTCGACTCTTCTCACTCCGTCCTTGCTTGTTATCTTGTCTATAAACTCCTCAAAATCTTTTGGCAGCGCCGGCAGATCCCATTTGCCATTCTTCAGCTTCCGCAGCGTAGCGGCCTTACATCTCGTGCTCTTACTGAACATGTCCTCTGGCTCGCAGGGACGTGTCTCACCCTCTCGTAAATCGTACCAATCTCCCATACAGTTCAATGTGTCAGGGTTAGAGTCAAACCTGTCACGCTCAACAGCGATAACCGTGTTATATCTTAATATATACTCAATGGCGTTAATACCGGCGGAGGAGAGTACCCGCCTCGCGAACGCTATCTCCCCGGGATTACTCTCCGCGGCGTTTTCCAGCAGCAAACCGCCAAAGTGGATTATAAGACGTCTCACAGCGGACTCCGCGTAAATCTCCGTCCATCTGCCTTCGCTTTCCTTATAAACAAGCCAGCCTATCTGACGGCAATACTTAATGTAACGGCCGCAATTATCAACAATAGCGTTTACAAGCTGCGCCTCGCTTAACCCGTAATTGTCAAAATAATAATCATCAAATTTGTTTTTGTATTTTTCAGGGATTTTTATCCTGTCGATTATGAAAGCGGCCAGACGCCCGGATTCGGTTTCCTCTCTCCGCTCGGAGGCCTTCGCCTTCGCCCCGGTGTTGAGGTAATTATCTTTCGCCGCTTTTATTCTTGTCATATTATCTCTATAACCCGTTACGCGCTCAATATCGCCTTTGTTAAAGCCTTAGCCAGCGGCGGCGGCACGGCGTTACCGATTTGCTTCGTCTGTTCGGTCACGTTACCCTTGATGATATACTCGCCGTCAAAACCCTGCGCTTTCTTTAATTCATGGTTTTTGAGCATTCGGAATTTTATATCCAAATACATTCCAGGCTGAATAAGACAGTGTTCTTGTTTCGTGACAATTGTTGATAACGGCTCGTCTATAGAACGCGCTCTGCTTTTCGCCGATCCTTGTCCGATCGCGAAAATAAAAGGCTCTACAATGCCACCCGCGCCGCGAGATGTTACGGCGTTCAATGGAGTGTCAAGCGAGCGAGCTTTATTGCCGCGATAATAACCTTCATTCGGCAGAATAAACGGCTCAAGTAGAGCGAACCTGTCTTTTGTCGTAATCGTCTTTAATGGGCCGCTGACAGGCTCTGTGCCGCCATTGCCGTAATATTCCACAATCAATGGCTCAACAAGCGCGTAACGGTTACTGGTATCAACGCGGGGCAGAGGACGCTCTATTTCATGATTCCGGCTGTCGCCGTCCTGTTTTCCATCATGGTCGCCTTGATACTTGGTTATAAACGGCTCAGCGTAATAACCCCAATATTTTTCAATCCCCGCCGCTATGCGCCTAATAGTCGCGTCAGCGAGCGGCTTCTTGCGGTCGAATATAGATTGCCCTGAAATACCCCAATCAATAATATCTCGCGCGGGTATCCACGGTTTATAACCCATGAGATTGCCGCCGCGGCCGTCAATGTGCGTGATTTGCGGCCATATTATTTTCTTCCTTCCCCTAACTGCCTGTATAAATAATCTTCTACGCGTTGTCGGGGTTCCATAATCCGCCGCGCGTAGCACTGTCCAGTCAACCGTATATCCGAGACTTCGCAAAAAAGCGATAAACATTCTAAATGTTTCCCCTTTTTTGCTCCGCAATGGTTTTCCATTTTTATCGAGCGGGCCCCATGAGAGAAACTCCGGCACGTTTTCAATGATAACGCGAGACACATATAATTCAGATAACCATTTGCATATTAACCAAGGAGAAGCTCGGCTCTGTTCGCTTCTCGGCCTGCCGCCGCGAGCGATACTGTGATGAGTGCATTCTGGGGATGCCCATAATAAATCAATTTTTTTGTTTTTAGTAACTCTTGTCGGGTCTACGCGCTCGACATCTTCGCGTAGGTGATTGGCGTGAGGATGGTTAGCGGCGTGTGTTTCAATAGCGAGTTCCCAATGATTTATCGCGAGCAGGTTCACCTTCAAATCTCGCTCAAACGCCGCCTGCATGATGCCGGTCGATTCGCCTCCCGCGCCGCAGAACATATCGACCACATTAAATGTTTTTTTCATCAAATAACCCCTTTTCGTTCAATAATCTTTTTTCAGCTTCAGGGCAGCCGCATAATATACATATTTATAATAAAAATAATTGCTCATTCGCTTTTTTAATTCGCTTACAAGCGGCTTCAAATTTTTTTTCTGATGTATTCTTTCACTATTTCTAAAATACAATCTTTACAAATAACAGTCATATCTCCTCTATCATGATATATAAAGCATCCTTCTAATGGTGGTGTATAATATGTATCAGGGTTTACAAAGCTGCTTAGTTCTATTTTACATTTATCACAACAAATTATTTTTTTTATCATTTGTTTGCTCCTAAGGATATTCTTGTATAAGCGGTTCTCCCCATATTTCTTGTAAACTGCTTTTCACGAAGACAGGTACATTCGCCGCATGGCAATACCTGACAATATTTTCAATCCATTTCCTTTCAGGGATTATTTTATTTTTACGATTGCCAGTTTCCGCGCCGATTATCACCCAATTAACGGACTTAATTTCCCATTGCTCGGAAAAATCATCTTGTATTGGCTCTATGCTTAGAAATGTATTATTCATATTTGAATAATAATAATCTTGTTTGTCGTTTACTATTGTTGTCCCAAAATAGAAATTTTCTGGAGCTTCCCAACATCTGAAAAAATCATCATATCTGTCTGGATTCTTTGTTAAAAATAAATACCTATGCTGAGGCGCTTTCATGCACGCCTCGAATACCATTTTAATCCATTCGTCTGGTACCCAGTCCCCAAACAAATCAGCCATTGAACAGACAAAAATATTTTGCGGTTGCTTTTTCCCTGTGGGTTCGGCAAGGCGGCTTCGGTGAAAGGTGGGATCAAACCCATAGGGAAATGGTGCTTTGATAATATTACCTTTTTTTGTTTCAAATCTTTGCGGTGTCCCTAAATCGCGTAATACGCCAATTTCTTTGAATACGTTTATGCCTTTACTCTGATTCCAGCATCCGTCAAATCGTGCAGCAAATTTTCTTGCATAACAATAATCACAGTAATTTAGACAACCTGTAACCGGATTCCACTTAGCGAACTTCCCCTCTAGGATTTTATACATACAAACCCCTCGGATTTATATTTTTTATCGCTAACTGGCGGTAAAAGTTTAACACCACATGAAGGGCAATAGTTGGCATCACGTAGACCAGTTTCATATTTGCATAAAGGGCATCTGTACCACACATATCTAACTCTATCTTCAAAGGTTACCCACCGCAGATTATCCTCCGTTATTTTCAACAGGCAGTCGGGGTATCGAGAAACGGTATAATTTGTTACTTTTGTTCCAAAACATGAATTGCCTATTTGTTTACAAACCCGATCTACTAATAAAGCGGCTGGTTCTTCAATTGCAAGCGGGCATCTTACACACGACCGCGGCGTTTCTTTTAATTCAAGTATCGCGCTCATATTTCCTCCTTGTTTATTCTCTCAAACTCATACACCCACACCCACGGGTTAGTTTCCCATGAGTAACCACGTTTGGCGTTATAGCTGTCCCACAAATCCTTAAATTCCGCTCCGTGAATATGACACCATTTTTCAACAAACAATTTATTAAAAGCTGTTTTGTCGTTTTTATATGGCTTACATTCGCATCTGTCAAGATAACTGCCTTCCTTTATTGCGTCTGCTTCATTTATATCTTGTAATTTTTCCACTCTGACAGATTTAACTTTAAGGAATATTCGAGCGGCTTCTCTCTGTAGAAATATTGAAGGTCTCCACTCTCCCATTCTTTTAATACACTTGTTATATCTTTCTCTGTTAGTGAATTTTGCATGTCTAACTTTATGATCTATTTTATTTATTATCCGCAATTCCATGCTCTGATCACGCTTTCCAACACATTGCCATGTTTCTCTTACCCAGAGAACATCACCAACATTATATTTTGGATTAATATATCTAGGAGGGTCAAAACTCATTTCATCTTCATCATGTTTTTCAAGCCATTTTACACCAGTAGATACATTTGTGTTAACAGTGAAGCCTTCTTCATCGTCTTTGTATTTTGGTTTTACTACTCGCCTTGTCATGGTTTTTGTGCCGTCAAGAATCGCTTTAACCATTTGGGTAGAAAATATAATAGGCTTCATAATTCCTCACTCGGCAGTAACCGCTGACCACAGTTAGGGCAGTAGTTACCTTCAAAATCTAATCCGTATTCACAAACTGGACATACAAAATATTCATTGTGATTTTCCCACCTACCTTCTGACTTCCACCACATCGGCTCCGTGAAGTCTCGCTCGTATTTTTCGTTAAGGGCTTCGGAGATCCATTCAAGATAAGTATCATCATGGTTTAATCCTTGTGCTAGATTTTTATAAAAGGCAGTTAAATATGGATAATCCTCTTGTCCTTTTATTTTACCGCCATCTGCCTTAAATGGCGGCTTTAACAGCTCTTTAATTGTTTGGATCATAAATCCCCCTTTAATACTGTTAATTTATAAATTACGTCTTTACCATCAGGACGCTCTTCTGCATGACATTCTAAACATTCGCTTTCGTCGTCAAAAAAGCATTCAACACAAGTGCTTTTGGATTCAACGGCTATTAAAGCAGTGCCTATTGGTAAATAAATATCATTATTTTTCATTGGTACTTCCGCCTAACATATTCGCTTCTAATCGATGCCGCTAATATCTCCGGCATCACAAGCTCTTTGTCTCCGATCGTCGCGATCTCCCGCAGGTATAATTTCCCTCCCGCGAGATTTACAGCGTTCGCCGCCTCAAGGCCGCGCTCTAACCAGATAACCGCCTGTGATGATTTATCATTCAGTGTCTTTAAAAATAAATTATCCGCGCTGGAACCAGGTATCCCTCTGATTAAATCGTAGTCATCATGCGTGGCGGCGTACTCGCGTTCCGCCATATTCAAGCCGCGAGCGGCGGGATCGGCGTATATTTCCTCCTCGATTATTTTCCTTCGCTCCTCAACGCTTAAAAGATTGATACTCTCAAGCGCTCTCCAGATTACCTTGTGCCGGTTGTCGAAAAATAACCGCCATGTAATCCCGTAATTGTCTGATAATTTCTCAACTACCGCTCTGATGTCCCCTTTCTCATTTGACTCGCTTATAAGGCAGCCAAGAAGCCTCTGTTCCAGCTCGAACCGTCTTCGCTTTTTTGTTTTTTTACTCTCTTCCAGAGTGAGAGCGGCTCTCCTGGCTTTGGATTTCTTCTTCCACAACTCCTGCCTTTCTCTCTCTTCAAGTTCCAGCGCGATATCAGCGTCCGTGAAAGAGGCGTTATTCGTCACGCTCACCTCCTATTTGTTTTTATTTTTCTTCGCTTTTGACTCAAGCGCTATTTCCGCGGCTTCCTTCGCGGCGGCGATGTATATATCCCGGTACTCGTCCTTGCTCACGCCCGCGTATCTCCAGAATAAGAAGTTAGCTAAGTTGTCAGATTTTATGTCTTTAAGAGCGCCAAGCGACGGAATAAGACATTCTTTAATCCCAAAGAGTAATAAAAGAAAATGAAATAACGACTGTGTCTCTTTACTCAAATTTGACGTGATTTCTTTGAGTGTTTTTCCGCTTAACCTTTCCGCTATTTCTTTTCTTTCGATATCACAAGAATGCTTCTCGTCAAAATCATTTAATTCAAGAAAAAGCGAAAAATAATCAAACGTTTTTCCAGCGCCGGATTTATCAAGCTCTACGCGTCTCGCGATTAATCTGTCACGCGCGAGTTCCTCAACTTCATCCTCAAACACTCGCTCGTTATGGTATTTTTTATTTATCGCCTTCTCCACTTCAGGCGTCTTCATGTCACGCTCAACAGCTAACTCCTCTATGACATCTAATAAAGCCATATCCGTTAATAGATCGCTTTTAGCGCCTTTCGTTTTCTGTTCTGTTTTTTCTTTCAGCGGCTTTTCTTTATACCCCACGCGCCTGATAATAATCACGCCGTCTATATCTTCCCTTACCTCCCAGCAAGCGCCTTTCTTCTTGCTGGTTTCCCCTGTAAACTCATAATCCTTCACCCGGATTATCTCGTATTTATTACGAAGAGTATTGAACGCAAAGGGGGTTATTTGCTGTTTGTCGCTTTCATCAATGTGTACAAACGCCGCCTTTTTATATATCAGCTCAAGCGCGCCGTTAGAAAAATGTATCTTATTGTCAGTCTGAAGACCCGCTTCCAGCGCCTGCGTTCTTTGCTCATTCAGCCTGGCTAATAGCGTGTTATACCATCTTGTCCGGTAGCAGTCGGCGTCAAGACAAACATCGTATAGATGCTTAAATTCCTCAAACAGCTCATTACCCTCGTTATGCGTTCTTTTATCGCAGCCCTCGCAGGCTATCATGCTTTTTTTAATAACATACCGCTGTCTCGTCTTGATAAAGTTCGCTATCTTAAAAGAGTCTATCTTGTCATGGTTTTCGTATAATTTATAAAAGTCGTCTTGATCCTCCATCGGCAATTCCGCCAATAACGCCGCGCCTGTTATGTTTATTTTCTGATCCCTAAACATAGTCTTTGAGTTATCCGTAAGGCCGCATAACCGCAGCCGTTTGTATATAGCTGAGGGACTCCGGGCGTAATAAAGCGTTATTTCCTCAATCGGGCTGCCGTTATCAGCCATGCGCTTAAACGCGGCGGCTTCGTCTAACGGATGCATTTCCTGCCGGTTCACGTTTTCCGTCAGCGCTATTTCCTCATCGTCTACATCGTCAGCCTGGCGAATCTCGCAGTTTACGCTCGTCATATTTAGCCGTCTAGCGGCTTCTATACGTCTGCGCCCGGCGATAACTTTGTATTGATCAGTGTCAATCCGCCGGAGTACCGGCGCTTGAATGATCCCGTACTGCCTGATACTGTTTAATAACTGATCATCGCCTTCGTCTCTCGTGTACTCGCGGTTGCTCTCGCAAATAATTTTGTCTAATGGGATTGTCTCCATTTCTCTCTCCTTTGATTATTTCTCGTTATTCTCATAGTCAAATAACTCTTTGGTAGCGTTCTGTTTTTTGATCCCGGATACTTTAATACTCCGCCCGCCATTTTCTTACGCCGCGTTCCCTCCGCTCCACATAACCCGCGCGATATACGGAAACCCGTTTTCTAGCTCTTGTATCTTTTTTGAGACAAATTCCCAGTTATGAGTCATCGACTTCGGCAGCCAAAACTCAGCGTTTTCTCTCCGCCCGTTAGCTCGAACGATGACACATCGCAGCTTCACCGCTTTTTCCGTCTCGCCCGCTTTCTCAAACTCCAGCGTAGCGTCAAAATTAAAACGCTCCCAATGCCTCTTCTCAGCGTCTCGAAACGCTTTCCAGCCAGCGGGTAGAAGTTTGCCGTTTTTATACCAGCGTTTCTGTATCCAGAATGGCACCGCGTTATGCACAAGCAATAACGCTTTTTCAGTCTCTTTTTCCACGTACATCCTTTCTCTCCTGTTTATCATGTAGTTAAAAACCTGTCCGGAACGCTTCAATCATTAATGGACGTTAGTTAAAATTAATACCGCTCAACGAGCGGCTGATCTCCGCTTTCCGGCAGGCCCGCTCGTCTATTTTCCGAGCCGCCAGTGATTTGAGTATTTATAGATCCCTAATCACCATAACCGATCTACGCGCCCGTCTCTCCGGGCTGTCACGCGAAGCGTATTCCTGATCGCGTATAGGAATAACCTTATATTCCGAAAGGACGCGCCCCGGTTGTTTCAATGTTTCCACTGGCCCGGCGCTCGGCTCCCATTCGGATAAAAATGGTTTCCAAAAAATCGCCTACCTCCAGGCCGGAAAGGAGGATCAAACCGGCGCTGGTCTCGGACTTCCGCGCGCGTGGCGCGGCCTTTTTATTTCATCTCCTCAAGGGTTAAATGAAACCTTCTTTTTATTCCGGGTGTATGGAAACCCGATTGATCGTTTCTTATCCCGCCGCCTTTTCATTAAGATAACCAGCGAGACAGCGATTATCGTTACCGATATTAATTGCGCGTAAATCATTTTTTATTCACCTAATCTGGTTTTTTCATATAAATTATTTACTTTAACAATTTTCGCGTCATGAAATGTAACCGTTATTCCCGCCGCTCCGTATCTTGGGGCTGTCTGCAGCATATTAACTAAATCAGAATGAAGCCGCTCAAGATAGCGCTCAATTTTTTCCGTTGATAACGGCATCTTAAAATCATCTAAGGCGTTCTCTGGAATCATCATGCGCATTCCGACTTGTTTCGTTTTTATTCTGCCTTCGCGAATTCCATGAATTATTTCCTCCTCATGGATTCCTTTAACCTCAGCGGCTTCTTTTATCGTATAAAAACTTTTTTTAATTTCTTCCATTTCTCACCTTTCGATAAAAAAACCTCTACTGGAATAGCCCAATCCCAGTAGAGGCGTATAAATACCTGTGAATTAACAGGTTATTTACCATTCTCACGCCGGTGGGCTTGCCGGTTAATGTATCAAAATGTACTGTCTCAAAAACAGAGCGTTTTGATAACTCTATATCTGGTAATGATTTAGCGAAGG
>JGI24695J34938_10001441_pt1 | contig 20140 bp, 16 predicted proteins | sample TergutCo191P3_FD_34938 | JGI IMG/M metagenome (IMG submission 34938)
CGCTGCGGCGAAAAAACTACCCGCAAACGAATCCGCCAGTGGATACTCAAAATAACCGCGTATGCCGAGCGTCTCCTTTCCGACCTTGACGGCCTCGATTGGCCTGAACCTGTTAAGCTCATGCAGCGAAACTGGATTGGCAGAAGCGAAGGCGCGAATGTCACTTTTAAAATTGACGGTTATTCTGACGCTCTTGAAATTTACACAACGCGTCCCGACACGCTTTTCGGCGCGACTTACATGGTTCTCTCTCCTGAACATCCGCTTGTAGAAAAAATTACAACTCACGAACAAAAAAAAGCAGTCACCGCGTATATTGAAACAGCCGCCAGAAAGAGCGATCTTGAACGCACAGATCTCGCCAAAGAAAAAACCGGCGTCTTCTGCGGCGCGTATGCGATCAATCCTGTAAACGATCAAAAAATACCAATCTGGATCGCCGACTATGTTTTAATTTCTTACGGCACAGGCGCTATCATGGCGGTTCCGGCGCATGATGAGCGCGACTGGGATTTTGCCAAAGCGTTTAATTTACCTATTGTGCAGGTTGTCGCTGATGAAAAACCGGCGGCGGGAAAAGACTATTCAAGCGAGCCTTCGGAGTGTACGGCGGCGGACGGCTTTTCTGTAAACTCGGGTTTTATCACAGGGCTTACAACATCCGAAGCGAAAGAAAAAATTACAAAGTGGCTTGAAGAAAAAGGGTTTGGAAAAAAAGCTGTCAATTATAAATTAAGAGACTGGATTTTCTCGCGTCAGAGATACTGGGGAGAGCCAATCCCCGTTGTGCATTGTGATGTGTGCGGGATCGTTCCGTTATCTGAAAATGATCTGCCGCTGAGACTTCCCAATGTTAAATCATACGCGCCGACAGGCACGGGCGAATCTCCTCTTGCCGGAATTGATGAATGGGTAAACACAACATGTCCAAGGTGCGGCGCAAAAGCGAAAAGGGAAACCAACACCATGCCGCAGTGGGCAGGTTCATGCTGGTATTATATCCGCTACCTCGATCCAAAAAACGACAAGGCTTTTGCAGGTAGAGATAAAATTGATTACTGGCTTCCTGTCGATTTATATGTCGGCGGCGTTGAGCACGCAGTTCTTCATCTTCTGTACAGCCGTTTCTGGCATAAGGTGCTGTACGACATCGGTCTTGTAAATACAATTGAACCTTTCCAGCGCCTTGTAAATCAGGGGATGATTCTCGGAGAAGACAATCAAAAGATGAGTAAAAGCCGCGGCAATGTAATTAACCCGGATGATATTATTAAAGAATACGGCGCGGATTCGCTTCGTGTTTATGAAATGTTTATGGGACCGCTGGAAGTGAGTAAGCCGTGGAATATGGCAGGCGTCACCGGCGTGTCTCGTTTTCTGGAGCGGCTTTGGGCAATAGGAGTTAGGAGTGAAGAACTGGTATCGGCTGAGGATATGGATCGCATGACGAAGCTGCTTCATCGTACTATAAAGAAAGTGACTGCTGATACTTCGAGTCTTGATTTCAATACAGCTATAAGCGCGATGATGGTTTACTCAACCGAAATTGCAAGGCTGGAAGGAATTCCGCGCCGTTTGTGGGAACCGCTGGTTATAATGGTAAGCGCGTATGCGCCGCACCTTGGCGAGGAACTCTGGGAAAAGCTCGGCGGCAAAGGATCAGTTTCCGCGTGTTCATGGCCTGTTTACGATGAGGCTTTAACGATATTTGACGAGGTTACTATCGTTGTTCAGATAAACGGAAAAATGCGCGGAAAGTTCAACGCCGCGTCCGGGACTGTGAAGGAAGAGCTTGAAAAGACGGCTCTTTCTCTGCCGGATGTTCAAAAATGGATCGACGGTAAGCAGGTTAAAAAGATAATTGGGATACCTGACAAATTGGTTAGTATTGTGGTATAATGCGTTCTAATACTGATGGCGTCTGATAATACTGTTTATAATCCATATTTTCGCGAAGATCCCGGAGCCGATTTTGTTAAAATTGTCGCTTATAGATTTGATTTAGAAAGGAATTTTTCTGTTTGGAAAATATGGCGCACCAATGACGGCAGGGTTCTTCCTAATCCGGGCAGCAGTTTTGAGCTGATAAACGATCCTTTCGAAACCGGCAGTTTAATCATGCTAACGACATTTTTTGATCCTGCCATTGCGGGGAAATCATTCGGCGGTTTCGGTCTTAGGGCTCCTGTCTCTCCGGCTCTGGAATTAACCGATCAAACGCATGTTGAGTTCGATCTTTATTACCCAAAGAGCGCCGCCGGCAAATATATGAGGATGGAAATTTGGTCGACGTCTTCCGGCGGCGAAGGTTCTCAGGGAGTAGCCGGTTTTCAGGGAGGCAAAAAAACCCAGGTTTATATCCGCACTTCAGACCTTGAAAGCCTTAATAAAATAAAACCGGATTGGATTGGTTTTCATAACGGCGAAACATGGTACAAAAAAAATATTATCGCGGTCGCTCCCATATCGTCAGGGACTTGGGAATATTTAAATATAGATTTACACACAGAGACAGGCACAAAACTTGATGGTGATCGGCTCTTGCTTGGCAATATCAGAATAACGCAGGGTGATCCTCACGGTAAAAAAATCCCCGAGATAGTAAACGAAAAAAGTTATTCAGAAGTAGAACCCATGAGGAGCAAATACAATCTAAGCAACGGCTATTTCCTTGTTGGTTCTACCGGAACAGAAAAAATTGAATCTGATTCTTTAAGAGGTTATCAGTATGAAATTTTTACCGGTAATAATAATTTAAAGCCGGAAATTCATGCAAAACCTCCTGAGTGGCTTTTTAATGAATCTCCGGGATTTAAATTTAAATTTGACAGCAGCAAACCCGAATGGATGATGCCGACAGATGAATACAAAAATATTAGAGATGCCGGAAATTACAAACTGCACGGTCACTGCCTTGCATGGATGAACCAGTCGCCTTTCTGGATGAGGCAGCTGCTGCCTGAAACAGTAAACACCATGCAGTGGAGCAGCGATGGATTATTTTTCTCTGGCGGCAGCAACGCTACAGGACCGTATTTAAAGATTAGCAAAAATTCCGCAAGGCGCCTTTATTTCAATCATATTCTGTATGAGCTGCGTCATTTTATGACCACTGATGAACGTTACGGCTCCACCGAAGAACGCGGCATTATTCCGTTCCATTCGTTTGATGTCGCCAATGTTGAAATCCACGAGAGCCGCCACAGCACAATCATTAACGATAATCCTGAAAAATGGAAAACCGCGTTAAGGCATGTTTCGTGGCTTATGGCGATGACAGATTCTGATTTTGCCGATATCCGTTGCAATTATATTTACCTTCTTTACAAGTACGCTCATATCGCTGTTCCTAATGCGCAAATGGCTGATAGATATAAATCAGGGTATAATGATGATAATATTGTTCCGGGATACATGAAGCTGGATAGCCATGACAATAACGGCAGCATTGACGCGTACATAACGGAAAAACCGCCCATCCTTGTTTACAATGATTATGAAATGAATGTCTGGACAAAAGCAAAAGTCGCTTCCAACATGATTAAGGAAATTAACACCGCGTGGAAAGACGACCCTCTTTACGACGGCAGAAATTTGATCGAGTGCATGGGTTTCCAGGGTCACGAAGTTGTTAATCCCATCACAGCAAGACAGAATCATCACTCAATAATACTTTTCACCGAGCTTATAGACGAAGGTCTTTTAGACTCTATTTGCATCTCGGAAATGGACATAAGGCAGCCCGACGGCGCGCCCGGCGGCGAAGCTCTCGCGCCTGCTGTTCTGAACCAGAAACAGGCTGATACAATCGGCTACCAGTATGCCCTTCTCTTTAAATTGTTTGAAAAATACAGAAAATATGTAGACCATGTCATCTTTTGGAGTCAATACGGAGCGAGCTGGATGAGCAGTTATGTCCCCTTTGATCACGATAAGATGGCAAGTCAGGCGTATTATGCGATAATGGACCCTGATAAATTCATCCAGGGGCACTCATATCTGGATGAATATTTTGAATGGGAATATGACAAAATTAAATAAAATACTTATACATTTTTATTTGTTTTTTTTGTTAACCCGTGGTAAAATTCTTAAATCGGTTCGTTGAGCCGGTTAAAGAACCTGGAATACGTTGTTTTTCGGGTATCTTTACAGGATTGGTAAATTTGAAAATCAGGAGTTAACTATGAGTGGAGTAGGAAGTTTTATTTGGAAGATTTCTGTAGCTTTATATCTTCTCGCAAGCGGCGCTATGGCGTTATTTGGAAGCATGGCAGATCAGATTTTTAATGCAGGCGGGTATATTAATATTGCAGCCAGTGTGTTCAATGGAAATCAAATTGTTATAGCAATTATTGCTGTTATTTCGTTTTGTGCAGGTCTTTTTATCATATTGGAAATGCTCGGCATCAGTATTCCAATCGTTGACACATTAATATTTATTATAGCAATTATCTTTGCTGTAATCGCGGTTTTAGCGATTGTTGCATGGCTTAAAGCAGGTTTTGGCTGGGCTGCGCTGGCAAATATATCTGTTATTCTCATGATTCTGGGTTCATTAATTATTGCCAGTAAGAGATTTGGCTGATTTTTGAAAACCTTTTAAGGTCAAAAGGGTGACAGTCGCCGCTTAGGTGGTGACTATCACCTTTTTTTTTGATATAATTTTTTCATGGCGAATGAACAAACGACAGCGGATCTGGACTCATTTTTCCGGGGCTTTCTGGATTTTCCGGGTTTCTCCGGCGACGCCGCTCTTAATGGGATTCAAGTTGATAATGACGGCAGCGCGGTCCGCAAAATCGCGTTTGCTGTGGACGCCGCCATGGAAACCTTTGAACAGGCAGCGGCTGTAAAAGCGGATATGCTCTTCGTCCATCATGGGATTTTTTGGGGCGTTCCGTCGCGGATCGCAGGCAACATCAGGCAGCGGATTAAGTTTCTGCTCGATCATAATATCTGCCTGTACGCTGTGCATCTGCCTTTGGATCAGCATCATCAGTTCGGAAACAACGCTGTTCTGGCGCAGCTTTTGGGGCTTGAAAATCTTCAGCCCTTCGGCGTGTATCACGGAAAAAAAATCGGTTATAAAGGCGTTTTTCCGGCGCCTGTTACAATCGACGAAGCCGTTAAAAAAATCAGTTTTATGGACAGACCTCCCGCCGGCGTTTTTCCGTTTGGAAAAAAAGACTGCCTGACCGCCGCGGTAGTATCAGGAGGGTCTTCCTCGAACGCGCGCGATGCGATCGAAGAAGGCATTGATTTATTTATTACAGGTGAAAGCTTCCACGGCGTCTATCATGACTGCCTTGAAGCAAAGCTCAACATGATTGCGGGCGGCCATTACAGCACAGAGGTCTGGGGCGTCCGCGCGGTTATGCAGCATTGCAGCAAAGAGCTTGGCATTGATGTTGAATTTCTGGATATCCCCACAGGGCTTTAATAATATTTTACGGAGTGAAATAATGAAACAATTTATAAAAGAAAAGATTCTGCCTTTGTCATTAACAGCGTTTGTTTTGCTTGTTGATCAAATTTCAAAAGCATTTATCGCGGGCAAATGGGTTTTTGATCCTGATTTTCCAAGTAAATACAGGTACGATCCAATCGCTCAGGTTTTTGGAAATGATTTTTTACAGATCATTCACGTGAGGAATCCCGCGATTGCGTTCAGTATGGGGAACAGCCTTCCTGAAATGATTAAACCTGTTCTCTTTATTATTGTGCCTATTCTGGTTTTAATTTTTCTGATTGCTTATTATTTCAGATCGTCAGAATTTACCTGGATTCAGCGGTGGGCGGCGGCAGGTATTATCGGCGGCGGGTTCGGTAACCTTATAGATCGCGTTTTCAGACCGGACGGAGTAGTCGATTTTATCGATGTTAAATTTTACGGTATTTTCGGATGGGAACGCTGGCCGACTTTCAATGCCGCCGACTCAGCTGTTGTAGTATGCTGTATTATTTTATTTACCACGATGCTTTTCACTTTCAAGAAAAAAGAAAAGGATGAGAAAAAAGTGAAGGAAGAAATGGAAGAGAAAAAAGAAATAGTAGAAATGGAAGAAAAAGAAAGTCCAAAGGAATATCCAAATGAATAAAAAAATTAATACAGTGCTGTTTGTTCTGGGAGCGACGCTGTTTAATATAATCGTCGCGCTTATTTGCCTTTTGCTGTTGATGGTTCTCTATGCCAAATCGCCGCTGAGCGGGATGGTCTCTGACAGCGGGCAAAGCTGGGCAGGGGTGCTTATCTTTATATCCAGTATCGCGGTTTCCATGTTTGTCTACCGTATCGTTTTAAAGGCGTTGTTAAAAAAAGTTGATGTAGAAAAGTACTTTGATCCCCTCTTTGTAAAACACAACTTAAAAAAAACCGGCTCCTGACCTGAACAGTTTCATGCTCTGAACAGTTCCACAAATTGTTCAGGACTTATATCTACGGCGCCGAGATTTGATTTATAATCCAAAGGCATCCCCATGTCAAAAAATGAAAATCCGTTTTTTTGCAGATAACGCGTTGTTTTAATTATTTGAACTGTTCCGGCATTGTCCTCTTCGTAAAAACCCGAGTAACTTGTGTATACCTTCCCGCAGATTACGCCGAATTCTCCGGCAGCCAGTTCTCCGTCGCGGTAGAGAGCGAAAGAGGCAGGGTAGGGGTTTGGAGTGAGGAGTGTGGAGTTAGGAGTGAGGAGTGAGGAGAGAGGAGTTTGGAGTGTGGAGTTAGTAATGTGGAGTGAGGAGTGGGGAGTGGGGGGTGGTGTTGAGTCTTTGGTTTGGTCAGGATTGTAGGACGGGTTTTGCGGTTTTTTTGAGAGGGAACGAATTGTTCTGATGCTTTCTACAAGCGGAGGCGTCAGCCAGTCGGAACCGTGTTTTTCTACGCAGCGGCTGATTATTCTGTCAAATTCAACGTCGAATTTTAAATCGTACCGGTTCATGAATCTTTTAATCGATTTTTTTACATGAAGATTGCTGTAAAACAGCGCCGACCTTGTAAGATGCAATTTTGGCAGTAAAACATAGCCGAAATTTTCGCCGTTTTCTATTATATTCATCGACATCACTAAAAATCCGGCTTTCATCAATCTTGAGACAAATTCCGGGCTAAAATCCATGGCAAGGCAGAATTCTTCGCTGTAATTGGTTGCCAGCATGGCGTCAACCACCTCCCGGCAATCGTCTTCTGGGGAAATATAAATGTAGCCCGAAAGGGTATAATTAAGGTTCATACGCTTGACCATTTTTCCTGTTTATTCTAAACTAAAATCCTATTTTTGTTTTTAAGAACCTTTATATATATAGGAGATGATACCATGAAACGCACTTATCAACCCAGTAAAGTGAAGAGGAACCGAAAATTTGGGTTTCGTGCCCGCATGAAAACAAGGGGCGGAAGGCTTGTTTTAAAGCGCCGCAGAGCAAAGGGCAGGATTAAGCTATCAGTTTCTGACGAGAAAAAGCCTTATTAGCTGTAATGCAGCTATTAGCTGCGATTCAGCCTGTTCTTTTCGTTTTGGACGGGAGGAGCGCTTAAAGGGAAGGAAAGAGATTCGGGAGGTTTTTGGTAAAGGCAAGCGGTTTAACTGCCGCGGCGCCAAGTTGTTTGTTTTAAAAAACGATTTACCGTATAACCGTATTTGCGTTACGTTTACAAGGAATTTTGGGAACGCTGTTGCCAGAAACCATGAAAAACGTATTAGCCGGGAAGCTTATAGATTAATGAAGAGCCGTCTTTTGGACGGTAATGATTTTATACTGTTAATTTATCCCGTGACAGAAAAAACAGCCGCTTTTAAGGATAGGGCGGAACAGCTTGAATCTCTTTTTTCCAAAGCCGGTTTGTTAATATGAAGAAAATAGCGCTTGTTGTTATTCGTTTTTATCAATACGCAATTTCTCCGCATTTACCGGCGGCTTGCAGATATTATCCTAGCTGTTCATGTTATGCCTATGAGGCTGTTAATAAATATGGTTTTCTGCGCGGTTTTTTAATGGCCGTCAGACGGGTTCTTCGCTGCCATCCGTTTCGCAGCGGCGGTTATGATCCCGTACCTTAGAAGGAAGTGAATTATGGAAAAAAATACAATTATCGCCGTGGTGCTTTGCAGTCTAGTGCTGATAGTTTCTTTTACGCTGCAAGGGTTTTTCACTCAGCGTAACCAGCCTGTGCAGCGGCAGCAAACGCAGGCACAGCAGATTCAGTCTCAGCCGACTACCGAACAAATCGAGCAGGCAATGCAAAGCACATCGTCCGCTGATGAACAATCGTTCGCGGCAGACGAAACAGATGAAACACTCACAGACATTGCTTCTTCTGTGACGGCTCCTTCGGGTCAGACGGAATCGTCCGCGCAGGAATCATCAACATCGTACGCGGTTTATGCGTCTCAGGAACAAAACACTTTTGAAGTTGATAACGGCGTAATGATAATTAAATTTACGAAAGTAGGCGGCGATGTAATTTCATGTAAGTTAAAAAATCATAAAGACAAGGATGATAATGTTGATATGATTTTCTCCAGAAACCCGAACTCGCGCGCTTTTTCCCTGTCTCTTGATAAAGGAGTTCTGTCTAATTTATTTGAGGTTAACCCCGAAGGTTACGGCGATCCCAAAAGTCCACAGACTGTAGAATTTGTCAGTAATGTAAATGGTCTTAAACTTACAAAACGTTATGAGTTTATGCCGGATGAGTATTTGTTCAAATTAACGGTTAGAATGGACGGCGGCCGCAATTCGCAGAATTTTAACTTTGCAGGCAACGGCACGTATGCTTATGTGCTGTCATTCGGTCCGCAGATTGGTCCTGTCTTTGATAAACTCGATCTGTATGATTACAGAAAAAATCAAGTATTCACAAACGGCAAATTGAAAGAAAGAAAAAACGAACATATTACTGATACAGGCATTATTGAATGGATATCCATTTCCGGCAAATATTTTACTTTAATCGCAAAACCCATGAACACGCCTTACAGTTTTAATTTTTATGAGGAATCTGAGCAGGAATCAAGCGTCAGTAAGACTTCGCGTTTGAATATTAACCGTTTGGCTCAGAATGGCGTACCGGTAATCGAAGATACATATTTCTTTTATCTTGGACCTAAAACGCAGGATACGCTTTCTATTTACAGTAACGTAAATGACAACGGCTTTAATCAGAGATTCGAAAGTTTCAGGGAAGCGGCAAGTTCCAAAGGAATTTTGGCGCCGCTTGAAAATATTTTAAAATGGCTTCTTCTCGCTTTTTACAGCGTTGTGCGCAATTACGGAATCGCGATTATATTGCTTACCCTGCTTATAAAAATACTTTTCTTCCCGCTGACAAAAAAGGGGTCGGAAGGAACATTGCGGATGCAGGCGCTTGCTCCTAAAATTAAAGAGATACAGGATAAATACAAGGGTAATCCGCAGAAATTACAGGCGGAAATGGCTAATTTCTACAAACAGGAAGGTTATAATCCGCTTTCAGGATGCCTTCCGCTTCTGCTCCAGATCCCGATTTTCATCGCCATGTACGGCTTGTTTAACACTCATTTTGATCTTCGCGGCGCGAGTTTCATTCCCGGCTGGATACCGGATCTTTCAGTGCCTGAGTATATTGTAAGATCCGATTCGTTTAAGTTCCCGATTTTAGGATGGGACGCGTTAAGAGGTCTTCCGTTTATTTATGTTGCGTCTCAATTGCTTTACGGCAAGATAACGCAAATGCCGGGGCAGCAATCCAACAGCCAGATGAAATTTATGTTATACGTCATGCCGTTAATATTCTTTTTCATTTTATATAATGTGCCGTCAGGATTATTAATTTACTGGATTTTTTCCAATCTTCTTACACTTGTTCAGCAGATAATAATTAATAAATTTTTTCTGGAAAAAAAGAGAGCGGCAAACGCTTTAGCCGCGCAGAAGGCTGAACAGGAGTTGAAAATCGCTCCCGGCAAAAAAAAGAAAAAGAACTTTTAGATTAACAAACGCCTGACTCCGTCAGGCTTAGAATAAGGAGTATTTCCATGACAATAAATTGTCAAGGAATTCCGATTAACATACGCCTGACTCCGTCAGGCTTAGTATAAGGAGTAATAGATGGAATTTGAATTTGAAGGCCGTACCGAAAAAGAAGCAATTGACAGAGCGGCCGGTGAACTTGGACTTGAAAAAAGCGATTTTGATGTTGAGATTTTAGAAACTCAAAAAAGCGGTTTGTTCAAGAAAGGTTTAGTAAGGATCAGGGTTCATGTCGGAGATTTCGGCTCGCCGTCCAAAAAGAGTTCACGTCCTGCCGAAGAAAGATCTTCAAGCGGCGGAATGGAAAGAGATCGCATCAGTGACGCTTCCGGTAAAGTGGCGTTCGGCGAACCTGCGCCGCAGAATGAATTTGAAGAAAAAATGATCGCTTTTGCTTCCGGTTTAATTGAACGCATGGGTTATCCCGGCACAGTATCAATTTTATTTCGGGATAAACAGAAACTCGGCATGAAAATTGATTCGGGGCATTCGTCAATTTTAATCGGGAAAAAAGGTAAAAATCTTGACGCTCTTCAATTGTTATTAAATATTTACGCCGGCAGGCTTGGACGCGAAGATGTCCGCGTTATTCTTGATACCGAGAATTACCGTATCCGCAGAGAGGAATCTCTTGTGCGTCTTGCTTACAATGTAGCTGAAAAAGTCCGTGAAAGCAGGGGATCAGTTTTACTTGAACCGATGAACCCGTTTGATAGATGGCTTATCCATACCACTTTAAACGATATAGGCGATGTTGAAACCAAAAGTGAGGGAGATGGTTTATATAAGCAGGTAAGAGTGTTCTACAAAGGTTTAAAGTAACCTGCAAACAGCGTTTGTGCCGTTTGCGGATAAAAAGGAAAACAAATGAAATATTTTATTTCTATAGCTCTCTCTTTAATTGCCGCGGGCGCTTTCGCTCTGCCGCTTGAAAATCTTCTTAGTGCGAATCAGATTACACAGCTTAATTCCAGAGACAAACCGGTAATTGAAACGCAGTTGAGTAATCCTTCGCCTAGAATAATTCCGCAAAACGCAGAATTAAATCAGCTTGTTAACAGCGTGATTAGTTCAATTAAACCAAATATGATGATTGAATCATTATTTTTATACAAAAAACCCGCAGATTATCATACTTCCGACTTTGTTTGGGATAATGATCAAAGATTGGCAGTTTTCAATCAATTAACGGCGATTAGTTCTTTGACAGGAATTCAATATTTTTCAACAAGCAGAAATGCCATGCGCGTTTTTTACGAATATTCAAGGATTATTGACGGTCCTGCAGGCAAAACAACGCTTGCCGATCCTGTTCACACGCGGATTCCAGCCTCGCTGACCTTATACGCAAGGCAAAAAGACAGTACTTTCGGGGAAAATGTTTACCGTTATGATTATTCATCCAATATGCATGCCATCTATTTCAGACAGGAAAATGTAACAGGTCTCTCGTATGGCATTGTTCCCGTAATCGGCAAGGGAAATTTGCGATCCGTAATGGCTTTTTATGACTGCGGCGACTCGATTTTAATTTATTCCGCTTCCATGGTAAACGCGTTGTCGCTTCCTGGTCTGTCTGACAGGGTTAGCAACTCATTTAGGAGCCGTGCGGAGGCTGTTTTAAGCTGGTTTACCGGCAGGTTGAATAATAATTTATTTAATTGATAAAAATTTTACTTTTCCATTCCTTTTTCTTTGTCTTTGTATTATACTTAAATATAGAATTGTCTTGATTCGTTTAAGGCTTATTATTTAAGGATGGTTTGACATGAGATTGTTTACCAGATCTGACTTTGACGGTCTTGCCTGCGGCGCTCTTTTGTCGTATTTAGGGCTTATTGATGAGTGGAAATTCGTTCATCCCAAGGATATCCAGGATGGCTTGGTAGAAGCCACAGATAATGATATTTTAGCCAATATTCCGTATATAAAGGGTTGTAAACTCTGGTTTGATCATCATTCAAGCGAATCTGAGCGTTTGGGCGCCGACGCGTACTTTGAAGGCGTCTCCAAATCGGCTCCAAGCTGCGCGCGGGTTGTGTATGAGTATTACGGCGGCGAAGGCAAACTGAACAGGTTCGCCGAAATGATTCATTTTGTTGATAAAGTTGATTCAGGAGACCTTACCGCCGATGAGATTGTTGATCCAAAAGGCTGGGTTCTTTTAGGTTTTATCATGGATCCAAGAACAGGTCTTGGCCGTTTCAGGAATTTTACCATCAGTAATTATGATTTAATGACCAATCTGGCAAAAGCGTGCGCCGAAAAATCAATTTATGACATTTTAAACATGCCGGATGTCAAAGAACGTCTTGATCTGTATTATCAGCAGAAAGACCTTTTTGTGAATATGGTTAAAGATCACGCAAAAGTGCATAACAACGTAGTAAAAGTTGATCTGCGTGATGTTGAGACAATTTTCGCGGGAAACAGATTTATCATTTATACGCTTTTTCCCGAGCAGAATATTTCTCTATGGATTGTAGACGGGCGTAATAAATCAAATGTCGCGATTACCGTAGGACACAGTATAATTAACCGCGCTTCCAAAGTTGATGTCGGTTCGATGCTGCTTCATTACGGCGGCGGCGGTCATAAACAAGTTGGCACATGCCAGGTTTCCTATAATGACGCCGAGAGGATCATTTCGGAAATTATGGATAAGATTAAATAAATCCGTTTATAATTTATAATAAAACATGTTAGCATATTGCAAAAACGCGTTCATGTGGTATAATTATTCAATATGCCTGAAGAATCGATTATCCCGCTTTCAGATATACTAACACTCTCCGCATCAGGTGCAAAGAGCAACAACCAAGAATATATTAATATAATTCTTGAAGAAGAAATACCTGTTTTTTGCGTGAATAACTCAAATCAAAAAAGCAGACTGATGCCTTTTAAGGTTCTTTATGATAACAGTCCGAATTTCTGGAATCAAAAAAGCGCGTGGTTATATTATTTAAGCATTGACGGTTATAATAAATTAAAAAATAAAATTGCGGAAAAGGAAGCTAAATGGAATAAAGCCGAGATGCTCTCCGCGGCAAATGATGACGATATCGAAGAGCTTGAAGGTGAGGATGAAGATGTAGAGCTTGGTCTTGGAAAAGAATATAAAGCTTTTTCTAAAATGACCACAGAAGAAAAAATTGAATGTATTAACGACGGGAAAAAACGCCTTAATCAGCTTCTTGCTGAAAAATCCAGAGACGATAAAATAATTACTGAAGCTCTTGTTGATACGACCAAAGACGCCGCAATGGTAAATCACGCGGCGCTTGAAGAAGCCATCCTCCTTGCCGATGATGAAGCGAAAAAAATTACGCAGGTTCTTGTCGATTCTACGCATGAAATGGTAAAGTCTTCCGCTCAGCTTGTGTCAGAAAATATTTTTAACAATGAATTAATGAACACGCTTGTAGAAAAATCGAACGGTACAATTATCCAGCACATGACACGCGTGTACCTTAACGGAATCGCGTTTCTCTCTTACTATAACAATCTTGTTTCAACATCGAGCGCTATTCAAAAATTACGCATTAAATTCGCTTCGGAGTACCGCAATTTTTATCACGATCTTCTTCCGCATATCGCCATGGAAGATATCGGTCTTGAACGCGTTTTTTACGGCGGCATGAGAGCGATTGCGCCTGATGTTTTTCTTAAATGGGCTGTAGGTTTTTTAATTCATGATATCGGAAAAGCAAACGCCGTTGAATATCATGAAGGCGAAGCGAGCTACAACCGGAAAATTGTTATTGATCATGTTAAGCAGGGTTATAGATCGATAATGACAAAAACAAATTACCCGATGGAAGCAAGTCTTATTACCGGATATCATCATGAGTATTACGGCAACAGCGACGGTTATGGATATTTCCGCGCGTATCTTGCGCAGTATAAAAAAGATAATCCTTTCGCGACGCAGGATTACTGCATTACTTATGAACTTGAACCAATCATGGATTATCAGGCGCTTGCGTATTTTCCCGCGAAAGTTTTAGAAATAATCGACGTATTTGACAGCGTGACGGATCCTCACCGCGTTTACCGCAAAGCAATGACAACAACAGAAGCGCTTGAAATGATGCGAAGCGAATTTGTGGACAAACACCGGAAGATCGATATAATTTTATTCGACATTTTTTCCATGTTTATTACGGAAAAAGAAAAGCAAAATAATTTAATTAAAAAATAATCAGCAAAAATTGCTCTTTAAAAATTCCAAATCAAGTTCCGGATACACCGGGAATTTTTCCATCAGCGTTTTTACCCGCGCGTGAACTTCATTTTTAACAGTCTCGTCTATTATATATTTTGCCTTGCTGTTTTTTGACGGATCTTTTTTATCTTTCGCCTGGGTTGTTCTATTTATCACTTTCGCTATAATTTCACCAAGCTCTTTCATCTCCGCTTCTCCCATGCCAAGAGAAGTAATTGCAGCGGTTCCGACTCTGATTCCTGATGTATACCACGGTCCGTTGGGATCGCGCGGAAGACTGTTGCGGTTGAGCGTTATGTGACATTCCTGAAGGGCGCTTTCTGCCTGCCTTCCCGTTAAACCTGATTTGTGAACATTTACAAGCAGCAGATGATTGTCTGTTCCGCCTGTTAAAACTTCAAGTCCGTTTTTCATACATGATTCCGCGAGCGCCTTGCAGTTATCTACGATTTTTTGCGCGTACTGTTTAAATTCCGGGGCAGCGGCTTCGCGGAAAGCGACTGCCTTCGCGGCGATTACATGAGGCAGCGGTCCGCCCATTGTTAACGGACAGCCTTTGTCCAGCGTTTCCGCAAATTCTTTTGTTGAGAGCACAAGTCCCGCGCGGGGACCGCGAAGCGTTTTATGCGTTGTGCTTGTAAGAACATGCGCCCAGGGAACGGGATCATATTCGCCTGTGAACACTTTGCCCGCGACTAAACCCGCAAAGTGCGCCATATCTACCATAAAGACAGCTCCGGCTTTATCAGCTATCTCTCTCATTTTTTTAAAATTAATTTTACGCGGATAAGCCGAATAACCTGTAAGTAAAATAAAAGGACGCACTTCCATCGCTTGTTTTTCGATTTCGTCATAATCCAGAAGACCGTCTTTTTCAGAAACTGAATAACTGAAAACATCAAACATTCTGCTGGAAATATTATTACGGTAGCCGTGAGTCAAATGTCCGCCTGAGTAATAATCCAGCGTTAAGAGGCGCTGGCTTCCAAGAGAGATTTTTAATTCTTTCCATTGATCATCCGTAAGGTTATACAAATTTGTCTCGCCGAGTTTTTCCATCAGCGGGTTTTCAATTCTTGTGCAAAGGATTGCCCAGTAAGCCAGCAAATTGGCGTCCGAGCCGCAGTGAGGCTGCACGTTTGCGTACTCCGCGCCGAAAAGTTTGCAGGCTTCTTCCGCCGCAAGAGATTCGATAACATCAACATTCTCCGTTCCTCCGTAAAAACGGTGGTACGATATCCCTTCGGCGTATTTGTCCGTTAAAAGATTTCCCATCGCAAGCTGAACCGCTATGGAGCAGTAATTTTCGCTCGCGATAAGTTTCACGCGCTTACGCTGATTTTCCAGCTCCTTAACGATTGAAGAAGCGATTTCCGGCGTTATTTTGGAAATCTCTGTTAAGCTGCAAATATACGCAAGCAGATTCGTGTTAATTTTGTCATTTGGCACAGCGGCAAGGTACGCCGCGACTGGATTTGTTTTCATGATGAGAGCATATCATTTTGAAGGATTAATTTAAAGAGTGTGCCTGCAGGGCTTGTTCAAAAAATTTAAATTTTGGAACAGTCTCAGTTATTTTACCTTGTTAATTATTTTATCTTTCAGCCACATGCCCAAAAGACCAGTTGCTGCGATTATTATAAAGAGCGATATAGACAGAATCCAGTTTCCTTCCATCAGTGAATCGCCTGTGATTGTAGATGTCAGTATCGCTGGGATTCTCGCGATGCTTGCGGTTATTACAAATGCAGGAAGAGAAATATTTGTTAACGGCGCGAGCCATGTTAATAAATCTTTTGGCAGTCCGGGAATTAAATATAAAATGAAAATAACCCGCGTTACTTTATTTGATTCTTTCAGGAAACTCCACTTGTTTAAATCATTCTCTCCGAAAAAACGCTGAAGCAGCGGAAGTCCGAATCTTCTTACCAAAAAAAAGATCAAGGTTGATGTAAAAACAACGCCTGCCATTATAATCGCGAATCCTTTCCACGCGCCGTATGCCATTCCTGCCATGAGCTGTATCGGTCCGCCGGGAATTACAGCTATAAATAATTGCAAAACCTGAATGCCGAAAAGAAACGCGGCTCCTTTGAACCCCAGAGTTCCAATCCATGCGCTAATGTTTTCGCGGTATTCAGCGTCTTTTAATTTTTCAACATACGGCCATATAATAATTGTCAGCGCGATTGTACAAACCGCAAAAATTGATAAAAGAATTATTAACCGTATTTTTCCTTTTTCCATTTAATTATTAAGAATATGTGACAGCCGCTGTCTTGTCTAGATAACATTCGCTTGTTTCCGTTGACGCTGCGCGGATTAAAAAAAATAATTCAATCATTAAGCGGACAATTAGCGGATGAACATATCGATGATGCTGATTATATTATCAGTTTACTTAATATTATTAAAAACCTGTTGATGAATATCATTATGCCGGCGGATTGCATAAAAATAAATTTAAAGACAGTTTTGTAATTATTAGTTACGCGGCGGCAGGCACAGCCGGTTACGCGGCAAATCCGTTTTTCAGGCGTTTTCTGGGGACCTCTTGGAATGACCGCGGCGCTTACAGTTTCAATTATTATCTGCGAAATTATTTCATATAATGATTCCCGGGATGGTGTTTACAACTTTTCGTCAAAATAGTATCCTTACGTATAAGGAGCAATTTATGGCACAAAAAATCCCGGTTGGAATTCTGGGCGCAACCGGCATGGTTGGACAGCAGTACATCTCTCTTCTCAATGATCATCCCTGGTTTGAGGTTAGTTACGTATCGGCCTCTCCGAGAAGCGCAGGCAAAAAATATACGCAGGCAGTCGCGGGAAGATGGCAGTTATCTACAGTTTACGCTCCTCATGTAGGCGATTTAATTGTAGAGGACGCCAATGACGTAAGCCGCGCGGTTTCGGCTTTTAAAAAAGGCGGGTGTTCGTTCGTGTTTTCAGCGCTTGAAATGAGCAAAGACGAAACTAAAGCTCTTGAGGAAGCGTACGCCGCGGCTGGAATTCCTGTAATCTCAAATGCGTCGGCTCACCGCTGGACAGAAGATGTGCCGGTTTTAATCGCCGAGGTTAATCCAGAACATACTGATATTATCCCCATTCAGAAAAAAGCTCGCGGCTGGGATCGCGGTTTTATCGCCGTGAAACCCAACTGTTCAATACAAAGCTACATGAAGCCTCTTCACGCTCTCGCGCTGGCAGGCTATCCGTCAAAGAGGCTTTTTGTCACGACGATGCAGGCAGTCAGCGGCGCGGGATATCCCGGCGTTCCAAGTTTGGATATGCTCGATAATATAGTTCCGTATATCGGCGGCGAAGAAGAAAAATCAGAGAAAGAGCCGCTCAAGATTTTCGGTTCGATAGACGGCGGTATTATTAAAAACGCCGAGTTCCCCAGGATTTCGGCGCACTGTAACAGGGTGCCTGTAACGAACGGACATGTTGCGTGCGTCTCGCTTGAGTTTGACGGCAAGAAACCTTCCTCAATGGAAGAGATTAGAAAAATATGGGCGGAGTATAAAGGTTTGCCGCAGGAAGCTAATCTTCCATTCGCGCCGAAGCAGCCGATCGTTTACCGCGAAGAAGACAATCGTCCGCAGCCGCGCAAGGATCGCGATATAGACAAGGCGATGGCGGTTGTTATCGGGCGGCTTCGTCCCTGCAATTTGTTTGATATTCGCTTTGTAGCGCTTTCGCATAACACCGTGCGGGGAGCCGCAGGCGGCGGAATTTTAAACGCGGAATTATTAAAGCATAAAGGCTTTTTACAATGAGTAATGAGGAGTGTAGTTAGGAGTATAAAATGAGCGAGAAATATTTTCCATTTGATAAGGCTGCGCTTGAAAATCTTGCGCAAACATACCCTACGCCTTTTTATGTCTATGACGAGAAGGCGATAATTGAGAACATACGCAGGATTAAAGCGGCATTTTCGGTTTTTCCTTCTTATAAAAATCACTTTGCGGTAAAAGCGCTTCCAAATCCTTATATTCTCAAAATTCTTGCCGCACAAGGCATAGGCGCGGACTGTTCAAGCCTGCCGGAACTTATGTTAGCTGAAATGTCAGGCATGAAAGGCGAAGACATTATGCTCACGTCAAATGAAACACCGGTCAAAGAATATGCCGCCGCAAAGGATATGGGCGCGGTTATTAATCTTGATGATTTTACCCATATCAGCTTTCTGGAACGCGCCGCGGGATTACCCGAGTTAATTTCCATGCGTTATAATCCCGGTCCTCTCAAGGAAGGAAACGCGATTATCGGCAAGCCTGAAGAAGCAAAGTACGGTTTTACGCGCGAGCAGTTAATTAAAGGTTACGCTCTTCTCAGAGAAAAAGGCGTAAAGCGTTTTGCTCTCCATACAATGGTCGCGAGTAACGAGCTTTCAATTCCTTATCATGTAGAAACAGCGCGTATGCTTTTTGAACTCGCGGTTGAAATTTTCAAAAAGACAGCGGTGCGCGTCGAATTTATTAATCTTGGCGGCGGCGTTGGAATTCCATACAAGAGCGATCAAGTTGCTGTTGATTATGAGTTTCTTGTCGAAGGAATAAAGAAAGCGTATGATGATATAATTAAACCGGCGGGACTTGATCCGATGGAAATCCGCACCGAGTGGGGCAGGATAATAACAGGTCCTTACGGCTGGCTTGTTTCGCGCGCTGTTCACAAAAAAGAAATTTACCGCAATTATATCGCGCTCGATTCGTGCATGGCGGATTTAATGCGTCCCGCGCTTTACGGCGCGCATCATCATATAACAATTCCCGGCAAAGAAAAAGCGCAGGCTTCTGAAACTTACGATATAGTAGGCAGTCTCTGCGAAAATAATGACAAGTTCGCGATTCAAAGACATCTGCCGAAAATTGAAACAGCTGCGGAAAAAGCTCCAGGTGACTTCGTTGTCATTCATGACGCAGGCGCGCATGGAAGAGCGATGGGTTTTAACTACAACGGAAAACTTCGCTGCGGTGAGCTGCTGCTTCGTGCAGACGGATCAATCGTGCAGATAAGAAGAGCCGAGACAGTGGATGATTATTTCGCTACGTTGGATTTGAACGGTGTAAAGGATTTTAATTAAGGATACTGGAGGAACCAAGTGATAGCTCGTAATCCATACATTGCAAATTTAAAAGCTGGTTATCTTTTCCCGGAAATCGCCAAGCGCAGGCGGGAATTCGCGGCTTCTCATCCCGGCGTAAAGATTATCAGTCTTGGCGTTGGCAACACTACGGAACCTGTTCTTCCTCACATAAACGCAGGTCTTGCAGAAGGAGCAAGAAAGCTCGGCACAGCGGAAGGCTACTCAGGTTATCAGGACGAAGGAATTGAAAAGCTCAGAGAAAAAATTTCCTCAGTTTTTTATAAAGGAAGATTCGGTATAGACGAGATTTTTATTTCTGACGGCGCAAAGTGCGACATCGGCAGGTTACAGGTTCTCTTCGGCAAAGACGCAAAAATCGCGGTGCAGGATCCTTCGTACCCCGTTTATGTTGACGGTTCTGTTTTAGCCGGCGCCGCCGGCGGATGGGAAGGCGAAGGTTACAAAGGCATCACGTACCTTCCGTGCACAGCTGATAATAATTTTTTCCCAAATCTTGATCTGATTCCAAAAGACAGCGTTATATATTTTTGTTCACCTAACAATCCGACGGGAGCTGTTTCGGATCGCGCTCAACTGACGGCTCTTGTAAACGCGGCAGTAAGCAAAGGATGCCTTATCGTTTTTGACGCGGCGTACAGCGAATTTATCAGAGACCCTAATCTTCCCAAAACGATTTATGAAATTGATAAAGCTGACACTTGCGCAATCGAGGTAAACTCGTTTTCAAAACCGGCAGGTTTCACCGGCGTGCGTCTCGGCTGGTCAGTTGTCCCGAAAGCG